>JAABUK010002106.1_pt1 | contig 36479 bp, 41 predicted proteins | sample 5559141 | NCBI WGS metagenome assembly JAABUK01 (sample SAMN10711869, study PRJNA513367) | rock metagenome | isolation source: Antarctica rocks | place: Antarctica: Victoria Land, Pudding Butte nord | collected 2016-01-03
ATAGGATTCTTCGACGCTATTGCTGGCTCATGCCGCAAGCTCTTCGCTCAGGGCGAGTTGCATCGTATTGAAGGCAGATCGATGGCTGTGAGTCTCGACAAGACTGATGCTACCTTGAACCTTTCCTTAGCCGAAGACTTACTGACCGCCACTCCTTTGGTGACTGGTAGCCTGTCCCAGCTATGGTCAGGGGTCAGAGCGAACAGCTGTGTTTCATCCGGCAAAGTATTCTTCGTTGTCAACGTTGTCAACAAGCTGTCTGGCGACTGCGAAGGAGTCCCACCGGAAGCGTTGATTGGTGTGTCTGCTCGAGCCACAGCTGCTTCTCAGCTGGGCGGTGGTAGTTCGTGGGCCTATGCATCAACAGGGCAGAAGTGGACTGCTTCTAAAGCAGAGTCTTTTGGGCCGACCTACTCAGCGGGAGACCGGATCGGCTGTTTTTTGGATATGGATTCTGAACCTTGCACCGTGAGCTTCTCCCGCAATGAGCAGTGGTTGGGGCATGCATACGAGCTGCAGCAGCCAGATCACTCCAACAAGGCTTTGTACCCTCATGTTTTGCTAAAAAGCCTGGAGGTTCAACTGGATTTTACTGGCAATGGCTTGGTAGCGGGCGAGAGGTGGCCAAAAGAAGCTGCAGATTACGTCTCCTGGCAAGTGAGTAGACACCAACAGCCTGCAATGCTATGCTCTCAGTAAGTCTGCCGCTTTCTGCCAAAGCCAGAAACTGTGCTGCGTCTGCAGGCTGCTCTCAAAACAGATGGTGTATCAGCTCCCAGCCCTTCGCAGGACTCCACCCCAGCTGACTGTGAAGTCATGGTGATGGTTGGCCTGCCAGGTGATCTCCGTCCAGCATAATTGTTCCTCTGCTACATCAAAGCAAATGATCACAGCGCACAGTATCTGATGCTGCTGATCTTGCAGGCTGTGGGAAGAGCACCTGGGCCGCAAGATATGTTGCCAACCACCCAGAGAGGCGCTACGTGTTGCTCAGCATTGATGGAGTCCTCAAACAAATGAAGGTCATTGTTCTTCTCTGCATTTTGTTGTTGTTGATCACCTGATTTCCCGCTTTATCTTTTGTCTTGACGGCTGAAAGTCTCTACTGCAGCTGGGAAGCAGTCAGCCACGCGGCAAGCAGAAGCCTGCTGATGCCAAGACACAACAGCTGGCTGAGCAGGCTTACAAGGAGCTCTTAGATCACATAGAGGATGTGCCAAGGAACTATGTACTGGATGACAGCAAGTAAGCACATAGATACACACACACTCACTTTACAAGCTGCATCAACTAGCATGCCATCACTGGTGTAAACTCCTTGCAGAAGTTGTCATCAGACCTGTCAATTTCTTCAGCCAAACCTTTTCAGCAGCAGCATATGCATTGCCAGCCAAGCTCATGCAATGACTTGTGTTATCTATGAGCACTGTCATCTTCATAGTGGTGGCGAATCATCTTGCAACCTTGGACTGGTCACACCTGATGTTTTTCACTGACTGAAGACTTGCCTGCAGTGTGTATGAGGAAGCCCGCTCAGCAAGGGTCGGCAAGCTCAAAAACGCTGGTTACAAAACCAGAGCGGCTGTGATTGTTCTGCCAGACAGCAGCTTGTTTCGCCGCCAGCGAAAACAGCATCAAGAGGAGGGCAAAAGCGTGCCAGAGACCACCATTGCTGACATGAGAGGTGTGTGGACACTCTGCTGTGCTTACAGGCTGTGTGTGTTTGTTTCAGGCGTTTCTGCAACTTGTCATGCATTTGGTACCATGTTGGCAAGCCAGTACCATTAGTGATGCCTTGTCTGCATGAGTCGTGTGATTCTTCTCTCCGGCATCGCTGACCCATGCATTGTCAGGTTGTTTTTGACCTGGGACTGGGCAGCACAGTTTGGTTGGCCAATGTTTGCAACACACATCTTCTTGCGGCAGTTCTGGCTGTATCACTCAGATGCCGGCAGATCTACAGCAGTATTTTCAGTAGACATCCCCCCACAGGCAATTTTGTCATGCTAAATTTTACACCTATAACTCTTGCACCTCTTCCCACATCTACACAGGGTACTTGTGCTGGTATGCCATGCCATAGTCTGTTAGATAGTTACAAGCTTGCCTTCAGCTGCAGCAACTGGTCAATCTGCCTGTGTCTGTGCGGTGGCTGTGATGTGTTTGGACAGCTTTGTGAATTTTGAATCTGACAGGGGAATACTCACAGTGCACAATAGCCATCATTTGATGCAACCAGATATCAATACATGCTTGAACGCAGCAGAGTGTTTGCAGGTCAGGATTTTGTGCTGCATCATTGCAGTGACTAATCCTGCGCATGCTACTGCTGTGCTGCCATGCAGAGCAATGTACCTGTTGCCAGCGCATGAAAAGATCCATGGGTTGCTTACTCCCATACAATTTGGCTTTGTTTTGTTCATTTGGCACACTCTATACCATTTGCTGCTGAAGTGTCAGCGTAGCAAGTGTTGCAACAATCCTGACAGTGGTTCTACATCTCAGCAACTTAGGTGTCATGTACTGGATCTCCACATGAAGAAGATGTAGGAACTGCATCATCATCACACAGACACAGCAGTGAGTCAGCACTACCTGCTGAGCTTGTCTGATTCACTGGCCATCACTCTTCACACCACAGTTTCAGCTTGCTGGTGAGCAACTCTCCTGAAACAGCCAACAAAGTTGGGTGCAATCACTTTGACACGTTCTGACAATCACTTGGCGGCCCCAAGACAAGCTTCCCATGACATGGAAAGACACCAGTGAAGCAGTCAGAGATCAAGATCCGGCTGGTAGCCCGGCCCAGCCCGCAGTTCAGTGCCTGACACTGATGACTGATCCCTTTGCGTTGCCTGCACAGCCAACTTCAGCATGCCGGAGGTGGGGGCTGTGTTCCAGGAGGTCTTCTTTGTGGAGGCTAAACCTCCAGAGGCGCATGACATAGCTGCTGCTCAAGCTGAAGCGGTAAACCATCATTCACCTTGAGCAAAATCAGCATGCTACATAACATGAGCAGCTAGGTATGCTACATAATCTGAGCAGCTAGGCAGGCTGCAATCGGATGAGGCAGCCAGGCTTCAGCACTGCACAAGGGGCTCTCCCAGGCAGTCAGGCTCCAGCACTGGCCTGTTGGGCAGCTGGAACATCCAGACCCAAGTGGGTTTGTCTTCAAAGAGTCCTAATGGATCTGGTCAGACACCGTTACAGCAGGCACCTGAGGATTCAGGTTGCGGCCCTGAAGCCCCAGCCTGCAGAACCCCCAGGCAGACCTGCTAGTCCAAAGCTTGTTCCATTGCGCTGAGTATTGAATGTCAAGGCAAGAGATGCGAAGATAGGGCAGGCGCAATCGGCAGCGGCGTGTGTGCCCACCAGCATCACTCTTTGAAGAGACTGCTGTACAACAAGATGTTGCTGCAATCAGCATGGGCCTGCATCAGACAGCCTTCAGCATGCAGAGACAGCAGCATGAGTCAGCAAAGCCAGCAGATGATACAACACAAATAGGCTGCCATGCCTGCCAGCATTTGTGTAGTGATCCCCTTCGTGATGTTGATTGCTAGCAATCTTCACACCTTCGCCATGCTAGCACAATGTGGCACTAGCTTTGAGCAGTTGCTTTGAGCTTGAGCAACTACTCCACAATTGCTGGCTACCAGCCTTGCGTGTCATCCCTTAGAATGCAGAGTGCGTGAAGAGTCTGGTGTTAATGTACCTGTCAGCTTCATTTACAGTCTGTGCTGTGGCAGGCCAAGGCGGCTTTGCCAGTCTTGAAAGCAAGAAGTGCCGGTGGTAGGCAGACGCGGTCCAGAACAGCCAAGGCAACACCCACCCAGCGGCCTTCTGTGTCCAGCAAGAAGGACGCTGACGAGAAGAAGAGTGAAGCAGGTAATGCGCAGTGGCTGCTGTGCTCAGCACTTGTGACAGACTATGTATGTCAGGGCCACACTGATGATGCATGACTGCAGCTATTGCACTTGTCGTGGCAGTCTGCACAGGTTGTCATGTTGCAATCTCTTGTCATGTATGTGACTTGGCAGAATATCAGCACTTCATGCACAATTTGGTTTGAGCTGCATGTGTAAAGCTAAGTCTGGGGGCCAAGCATGTGATGTTCTGTATACTGATTTAATGAGCCCGATGTACCCTGACGACAACACATAACAGCCTGATGCTTGGCCTCTGCTAGGATGTAGCCCTGTTTCATAATGACATACTACCAGCTGTTGATACAATCTGCCTTGGTTGTGGAGACCATGGCATGGCGCAGTTCTGCTTGATTCCCTGCTACAGCACATCTGCATGCAATGCTCTGCTGTGTAATGCTAGAGTTCATGGCTTACAGCTGTTTACACAAGTACACACCAACCGCAAACCTGGCTTGCAGTAGACACAAACAGCAAATCTGGCTTGCAGCTGTTTAGGGTACACACAAACCGTAACCCTGGCTTGCAGTTGTTTAGGATACACACACAAACCGTGAATCTGGCTTGCAGGTGCCACTGCACCAGTGCCCAATGGCTCTGCTGCTGCTGCTGCTGCTGCTGCTGCTGCAACCACTTCAGAAGCTCCTGAAACCTCAGGCAAGGCTTTGAACTCATCCGCAGTAGCCAACTCTGACGTCAAGGACACAGCTGCAGACAGCGTCATGGCCGATGTGTCTCAGACAGTGCCAGCAGACAATGATCAAATCAGCACCGAGGCTCCGGCCAGTCGTAAATCTGAGACAGATGCAGCTGCAAGCCCTGTAGACAAGAACCAGCAGTTGACTGAAGATGCAGATCAGGCAGACGCAACCATCAGTATGGATGTGGATGCTGACAAAGCAACACCAGAGCCAGAAGCACCTTCTGCAGCTGCACAGGAAGCTGCTGAAGCAGCTGCTGATGAGATCATGGAGGCAGCAGCAGAGGATGAGTCTACTCAGCATCCTGCCAATCAGCAGGGGTCAGAAGATATTGCTCACAGCCAGGAGGAGGGTCAGGAGGCAGCACCCCCGACAACAGACCCTGAGAAAGAAGATGAAGTCCTGGCCAAGCAGTCCAAAGAACAAGAAGAAGCAGAACCGCTGGCGCTGGCTGACCCACGAGAGGCAGCCAGGGAGCAAGCAGAGACAGAAATGGCAGATGGCAAGCTCAGCATGGCAGATGTTGATGTACGGATTGATGAGCTCAAGGATGAGCTGGCTGCATCAGCAAAAAAGCCTGACCCCCAGACAGATGTAGAGAGCAAGGCCAAGGCTGACACCAAGGTCAAGGCTGAGACCAAGGCCAAGGCTGAGAGCAAGGCCAAGGCTGAGACCAAGGTCAAGGCTGAGACAAGGGCCAAGGCTGAGACCAAAGCTGAGCCAGACCAGCAGGCTGGAGAGGCAGAGGCAGAGGAGCAAGCTGAAAAGCCAGAGCCAGAGAAGCAGGCTGTAAAGGCAGAGCCTGCCCAGAAGGCAGAAGCTGCGCACAAGGCAGAGCCAAATGCTGAAAATGCCCTCAAGGAGCGCAGCCCTGCAGGGCCAGTCAGCAGTGCACAAGGCAGTGCTGAGCGTGACAGCCGCGGTGTGAAGCGGCCTGCGCCTGCCATTCCCAGAGGCGCCAAGCAGGCCAGAACCAACCAAGCTGCAGGTCTGCGCCTTGGCCTCCTTGCACTGTTGCTTTCAGACACCACGGACACTTTTGCTTTCTCAGGCAGTGGTGGGTTCTTGGCCACTATTGAGTTCTCCGGCACTATTGGTGTCTACTGCTGTCACAGCGAACAACAGCTGTTTGTTATGCCCTCTGAATGCCACATCCTGTTAGGTTCTCACATAGATCACAGTTTCTCTGTACTTAAACTTGTCAGACAAATGCAGTTGGCATTGCATCACCCTGACAAGGCAGAGCCTCACATGTCAGGGTCCTCGCAAATGTCCCTATACTACACCAACATATCTGCTTTGTTGCTTGTAGGCCGGCTACTGGGTACCATCCGCCAACAGGGTACTGTCAAGCGCACAGTCATCAGGGGAAGGGTTGGGGCTCGCCCAGCTGGCATGCGCCTACCCCCACCCATGGCCACCCAGGATACTGCCCCTGCCAAGGCACCAGCCACATCAGCTGGTGCTCAGGACAAAGATGATGCAAAGGACAAGTCAGAAACTACAGCAAAGGAGGATGACAAGGTTTGTGCATCTATAGCATCTCCCCAATGTAGAAACTTCTTACTGTCCCCATGCGTTTCTCAGTAGATGAGGTTTTTGGAAAGGAAACAAAAGGACATTTCGGGTTTGAAAAGAGGTTTGCATGGCTGCACGAATTGCCATTTGGTGTATTGTGACTCAGGCTGTGCAACAATCTTGGTCAGGTCGTGTATGATGACCTTCCCCTTGAACCCGGCTGTTCACAGGCAGTTGCACAGAGGCCCTTGAATGCCAATGCTTTGTTCTCAGCTGCTTATTGCATCTAAATTCATCTTGAACCTCAGCATATATTAGTCAGTTGTGATCGGCCTAGTGCACATCGCATGCTCCAATGGTTGCTGCCACATATATATATATATATATATATATATATATTCATAGGTATATACGTATAAATGTATATATTCCTGCCAAGGCTAAGGTGCCCAATCCTTCTGGGTACGTCTTGACGCCTCACACGGTGATGTCAATGCTTTGTTGTGCTGGCTCACCTACTCATTGCATTACCCATGCCATGCCCCACTTCAGGCTGCCTCCAACCTCAAGGATGTCCTGCAGCAGCTGCTGCCTGCCGAGCAAGACCCCAAGACCACCCCACCAAAGGTTGACGCCATCCCCCAGACCCCCAAGGACTCCTCTGAGAAGCAGGACGCCAAGCAGCCACAGCGCGGCTCCTCCACTGCCAAGGCTACCACCCCCAAGAGACAAGACCAGGTCACTACCAAAGCTGCTGGGTCACGGTCATCTGACAAGGGCCGGCAGGAGCGTGAAAGGGCCCATGCTGGGCGGCATGAGCCCATCAGGCACCACCAGCAAGTGAGGCCCTGCACATAATAATAACAGCATTGTGTATAATGTTTTATTCAAACTCAGCATTCTCAGGAATTTCATAGGCATTGTCTGTTAACGCCTCTGATGAGTCCTGGAAAAAAACCCCAAAGACAACATCACTGCAATGCGTCAGTGTTGTGCCTGTTTGGCTGACACTAAGATTGACACTCAAGACTGACGCTCAAGAATGACGTTCAAGTTGACACAACAGCCTGTCTCTTGTGCTCATTTGCTGGATGCTTTGATGTGAGATGCTGCTTTTATCAACTAGTATGCATGTCTTTTAGACGGGCGGCTGACAGAGAATATGTCATGTTCAGGCACCAGCGTCTGCTGCCAAGTCAGGCCGGTCAGGGGCTCCCTCAACAGCGCCTAATGGCAACAAATACCAAGGCAGGGATAGACAAGCCCCTAGGCACGATCATTTGGGTCCCAGGGGTGCAGGATTGCAGAAGATCAAGGGCAGGCCATTCAGGCCAGAGCCCTCCTATGACAGGGCTGCTAGGCATGGTCCTGGTAGGGACGAGGTCTCAGCTGCCAGAGGCTATCCTCGCAATGCTGGGCAAGCAGCAGGTTCCCGCCATGGGCCCTACCCACCTCAAGGCGGGAGACCAGGGCGAGCTCCCGCCGAAACACAGAGGCCTGCCCCGTCATGGGGTAGAAGCGCCCCTCCTGCACGGGAAGGCCCAGCTCCAGCCAGACTGCCCCCACCAGCAGGAAGAAGAGCACCAGCACCTGAGCGCAGCGCTCCTGCAGCAAGAGCTCCTCGCAGTGATTTTGGCGGGAGCCAGAGGGCGCCAAACCCGCGAGCACCAACCAGAGCCCCAGCACCTGACAGAGGTGCAGCAGCTGCATCAGCAGCTGGCTTCCCTGTTGGGCGACAAAGGCCCTATCCCCCCCCTGGTGCGGCAAGGGCCTCGACAGGCACCCCACATTCTGCCCCTCCCAGAGGCAGGGCTGATCGCCCAGTCCCAGCCCCCCGGGTCAGCAACGCTGCCTTTGTGCCTCAGCCTGAGCGCTTTGATGCCCCTGTGCCGGCATCTCGTGGCGTCAACAGAAGCGAAGCAGGCCTATATGATGAGCCACCAGCTAGATACACCAATGCAGTTGTATCCAATCAGCGTGCACCCAGGCATGATGCGCCTCCCCACAGGGCTGCTGGCAACAGGCCAGCTCCTGCTGCCCCTAGAGGGGGCACTGCCAGGGCCGCCCCAGCGCAGCCATTCAGCCCAACAAGTGGGAACAGGCAGGCACATGTACAGCACTCAGCCAACTTTAGAAGTCCTGTTGCGCCTGTGCAGCTACCCCCTCCTAGGCTGGGCCCAATCCCTGGGGCAGGCCCCCCAGGTCTTGCTGGGGATGATTACACCCCTAGAGGCAGCCGCCGTGAACCAAGCAGCCATGTTGATCGCCCCAGGTAGGCTTCTGAACCTTTCCATGTTCCTAGTCTCCACACGCCCTGCTGCCCAGCGATCTGGGTCCCCCTTACATCTTGTTACTGCATCTTGTGATTGCATTTGTTGCTTGCATGCATTCATCATGGAATGCTTAAACTCAGGGGACCCACTTTGTGGTGATGCACCATCTGCATGCCCCTTTTCATCTCTGGACAGTCAGCATCTTCCTCAATGTTTGCTGTCCATGTTTGTCCCATTGGACCATTGGACATGGGACAAACGCATATATGTATGGCAGGTCGAGAAGCAGGGGCCCGCCCTCCAGTCAGCGAGCCCCCATCTACTCAGAGAGAGCCCCCTCAAGGGGACGGCAGCCTGCTGCCCAGCAGCTGCGCTCTGCCACCTACCCCCAAGAGCAGCCCCTGCCTCAGCACTACCATGCAGCTGATGCAGGCTCCGTACAAGCACCTCACTACGACCAACAGCATGCTGGGGCCTATGCACCTGATCTCCCCCCTGCCCGTAGAGGCGTCCAAGACAGGTGAGTTGGGGAATGCTTCACCTCATCACATTTCATGGTTGCTTGCAGGCGTCAGTCGCATGGAAGCAAGCTGTACCTGTTTACCCAGATGCTGACACTGCATGTCCTAAGCAACAAACACTGGTTCAATTCTAGTGCCGGGTGCTCTGAACATGTTGGCAGCATGAAGAGGCAAAGTGCCTTGCATTGCCTTCACACCATCACCTATTCTGCATGTGCATTCATGCAGGCCTTCAATGGGTGGTGACAGGTATGGCCCAGGTCCGGCTGTTCGTGGCTCCTCTCAGCAGTGGCAGGGCAAGCCTGCCCAGGCAATGGATGCACATCCTGCTCCAGAGTATCATCAGCCACGTGGACCAGTGAGTAGAGACAGTTTTGACCGCCAGGTAGACTTCGTCTTTGCCCTGTATGTCTTCAAAGGCATCAGAATGAGGTGACAAGTAATGATTGCGAGAGCTCAGCGTATACCAAGCATGAGTTGCTGCTGAATCCTGACTGGCGCAGTATATGGTCACTACTGTACTCGCAAGTCTGCTGACTGTTGCACTGTACCTGTGGCTTTGGACATGTTGATCAATGCAAGGCTGCATGTCCTTGTACATGATACCATGCTGCATGTGTAGTATGTGGGTGACCCCTGCTTTGACTCAAATACTATATGTGCAGCACATTAGCATGTACAAGGAGATGGAGCCTTGCATTGTGGAAAGGGTTTTTTTACAAGAGCAATGTCCGGATATTCAAATAAAGTTAATTTGTGATGCCAAGTCCAAAAACAAATTCTATGGAGCAACTTGGGATGCGCAACCTGCACACACGCAAGCCATCTTATTGTTTCTGACAGTCTCATCTGGCAATTGCAGAGCTATGCAGCACAGCAGAGAGGCCCAGATGTGCACATGAGCGATGCACGCTCAGTGCAGACAGACAGGCGCATGGACAGACGTGGCAGAGGGTCTAGAGACAGAGCTGATGTGCGCCGTCAGCGCCTTGATGACCCTGCTGACAATGGCAGATATGCCCAGGTACTCACCTTCAACATGCTGCCCCCATGCACAACATGATTTGAAGTCTGTTTCACAGACAGTTTGTGCATGATTCCGGGAGCTTCCAGCCTTTACACATACCTCAATGTGTTTGAGGCAACCCATTTTGGCTCAAAGAGCTGTCAAGCATGTTGCATGGCATCAATCCAAGCCCATGTGCAAATCAGCATAGCGTGTGTAATCCAGGTGGTCGACGCTCCCGCTGGGGTGTCCATTGCATGGCCTTGATGCACAATCTAGCATCTGCACAACGTGAATTTGGTGCAGTAATCTCAAAAAATTGCCTCTCACAACCCCTGACAACCTGTCAATGACAAGGTCACCAAGAATGCTGTTTTTCTACTGACAGGGATCCGTGCTCCAATATGCCCCTGGCTTGGCTACTGATGGGTTCCCTGACTCCAGAGATGCCCCACCCCTCAGCAGGTCTCATGGGTACTCTGAAGACCCCAGGGGCCCTGACTCAGCCTACATGCCACCTCAGCATGTCCAGTCAGTACCCCCACGCTACGACAGCCCAATGGGGGGCTATGCCCCCCCTGTGGCTCAAGACCCCCACCAGCCAGTGTACGGCTCAGGCCCAGTTGCACCTCAGGGCTACACCACTGCTGCTGCTGCGCCAGTTGAAAGGCAGCCATATTACCCCCAGCAGCAACAGCCTACAAGGCAAGCTCCAGTCCAGCAGCAGTATGCTGAACCCTCTCCACAGTATGTAAGAGAGCCAGTGTACTCTGCTGGGCCAGGTACATTTGCTGGGGGGTCTCAAGGTGGGTACATGGATGGCCCACCCGTCCAGGCCACCCGAGGAGGCTATGCACAAAATGCCCCTGCCCCTGCTCCACGTCACCGTGGTGAAGAATATGATCCGGCTTATCCAGGGCCAAGCAGGGCTCAGGGCTACTCTGGGCAGGTCAGGCCGTCCTCCAATGCCCCTATTGTGCATGGGGGAGTGAGTCATGGGCATGAAGGGCATGCGCCCAGAGGAGGGCCAAGAGGGGGTGCCCCCTCTCAGCAGTGGGCCCCTTCACCCAGAGAGCAGTCCTATAGTGCTGCACCTCATGGATCAGGTATTGTTGTGTTCTGTATGCTGAGTACTGCTATCATCATAAAACTGAGTGAAACTTGCTGCCTTCCTGCCAAGGTAGTCTCTTTGTCTGTCACAGCTGTTGCAATGTACAACCTACAGCCTTGAGCATGCAGAAGAATCCTGAGCCAACAGCTTCAGTCACTGAATTGACCACTGCCAACGTGATGTTTGCTTTCTGTCTTATGTCATGCTGCTTGACAAAAACAGAACTTGCAAACAAAACACTGCAGTCAATCTGCATGTTCTGCATTGTTTGTTTCAACCTGGCTAAATTTCGTCCAAAACACACAGCTTTGACAAGCGAATTCAGCAGTGCATTTTGCTGCAGGCAGTTTTGCAGGTCAGCCCAGTCAGCGGCAGGGTGGCTATTCATCAGCGCCCGGAAGCTGGTCAGGCAACAGCAGTCGTGCTCCTCAGGTACTACACTTTCTTGTTGTGAAGCCAGATGTTTTGCATCAATCACATGTCTGTCACACTGCTGTATGCTGCATACCATAGGGCTTATATGGACTTCTGGTCATGCATGAGCAGCTGGCATACAACAGCAGAGCATGATTCAGGCTGTTTTGCTTAACTTTTTCTTGTCTGAACCAGACACATGTGCTGCTGCTGCAACCTTGCTGCAAACACACAAGATGGAGTATGTTTATGTCTGCAAGAACCAACAAGAACAGCTGGCCTGAGTTCAATCCTAGCTTCAGGGCAGTGGTGAAGTGCTGGTCCTTTTTGTTGTGCAGGACGTGTACCCTCCCCAGCAGCAGATGGGCAGTGGCAGGGTGCATGCACCCCAAGGTGGCTATGGTCGATGAGCTGTTTAAGGCAGTCAGTTGATTAGCATATAATTGCAGCAGGGAAGCATGTGTTGGTTGCATGCAGCTTGTTCACGTAGCATTGACCGAGGGCGACTTCAAGCCGGCTTGTGCTTTTTGGCAACATTTGTTGACATATTATTGGTGCACTGTGCTAGGACAATGAACGCAATTTTACAAATCTTTTCTTTGCTACCACAACACAACGTCAACATCGTTATCTGTGTGACAGCAGTCGGAGACAGCATTCTCATGTTCCAGACATATAGGTAGCAATCAGAGTTGGGTTGTGCAAACAAATGCACACATCTTTGCAAAAGACAATTGATCTACAACAAGCAGATAACAAAAGGTGCAAAATCCTTGACAAGCAAGGTAAAGTTGGAATCGCTGCACAGCATCATGAAAGCTGCTCTGTTGGTCTGAGAACTTGAAACAACGCCTGATGAATTCAAACCAAAAGAAAACTGTACAAAGCATTACTTTTATACACAGCACTGTACACAATGCTAGATACAGACCACAATCAGACCGTGGCTTGAAATGTTGCAACAGCAACACAAACAACAGTTTAGAGCAATCACTATCTGATGCTCTCTGGGATACTTGATTATGTTGCATCAAATCTGAAACGCGCTCCAGTGATCCTGTGCATGATAGCCACTGAGGTCTTCTGCAAGCTTTCATTGCTGTCCTTTAAAGCCAACCAGTTAGTAAAAGACATGTTTTTAATGGGGGTTCATTCTTTGAGAACGGCGAGCGCCTATGACTCTGGTCCAAAATACTTAGGTGAGAAGAAGCCATGCAGGCCATGAGGCACATGGTGCTTCAGCCACAGCTTAGCCACAGGACCCTTGCTGAAGTTGGAAGCATCCAGAATCTGCAACACATCTATCACCATGACGCCCTGGGAGTTTACACAGTCCAACAGTACAGTAGAAATGCAGATCTGTTAAATGTTGTCAGGCATGCAGCTGCATCAGCTGTGGCACATGTGTCAATCTACATGTCAACTGCCCATGCCGAAAGCATTGCTGCTATGAATGTACACCGATGGTACATATACACAGGCATGAACTGAGTACAATGCATGGCCTCATGCAACTCACTCCATGAAGAACAAAACCAACTGTGCTTGATGAATGCTTGAGCACATAATCCAAAGCGCACATGCAATTGTTGTTGGTGCACATGACGGTGCGATATACTTTGATACCGAAGTAAAGAAACAGACGAATAGGTCCTTTCCACCTAGGTTGATGCAAATCACGTGGTCCAACATCTCTTTCTTTTCCAAGTCTGCTTGCACATGTGATTATGCCTGTGCACGTATAGTACGACAAAATGGGAGCAGCCACTTACAGAGAGGAAGCTTTTGTGCTTGGCGGCATCATAGACCAAGCCCAGCAGGTAGCCATCATCTTCCTTTGTTGCTGCATTGGGCCCCGGCACAAACACCAGCTCCTCACAGAAGCAGCGCCTGCCTGGGAACCAGGTCTGAGCCTCCCCTGTGTGCGTGTCCACCCTTGTGAAAGCCTGCAGGCCCAACATATTGCTGTCTGACTGTGTGTCAGGATGCAGCCTGTTGACAAGCTGGAATGCACACTGAGTGATCTGTGGGACTGATCTGGCTTGCAGTCTGGCTGAGTCAGGTCAGAAATTGAGGTCTTGGGCGTAAAGAGACATGTGCTGTGTGCAGCAACACACAGACAGATAGGTACAGTGCAGCACATCATATAATACACATAATGACAATGGGCAAGCAGGCAGTGTGCTGCAAGACTGGCACTGCGGATTGCAGATGACACTCACTGTATATGTCAAACATGACATATTGTGGGTGATGACCACCTTAGTCAACACAGTGCATGGTGGAGGCAGACCAGTTTGGGCCACCACAGCAATGCTGTGTTTTATCTGGTTTTGGTGAGATGTACCATCTGATGCTGCGCTGCACAGCTGAACCATGCTTCCAGGCTGCTATGCTGCATGTCTGAGGGGGTGGGCAATCAATCATCCAGAGATTGCTGCTTCAGGTAGTGGTCAAGTCAGCACATGCAACCGCAGAACAGGCTGTATGCTCTATGCACTTAACACTGCACTGATTGCAAGTGCAAATGGCAGGAGGTGGGCAGCTACAGGCACAGGCTATATTGAGCAAGGTTGGTCAGATGGAGGTCAGCAAATTTGCCTTGGGTGGCCCAGAGCACAGATTCAGCCACTCCAGGCTTCCCATGTCCCTGGTGCTTCCAGCTGTCTTTCCATTCAGCTTGCTTGCTGACACTGGAAAGGCTTCCTCTTCCATGCTTGACTCTGTGGACGAGAAGCCCTCTCCTGTTGCTTGGTCGTATGAGCTCTCAAAGCTGCTGGATGAGCTCTCATCGCTGCTGTGATCACTGTGATCAAAGCTAGCCAAGGCATCTGAAATGCTCAGCCTGCTGAGTCTGCTGAGCCTTTCCTTGGCAGTATTGAACGACTGCCTCAGGATGTTGGCTGGCTCTTCAGGTGCTCCACCGACTGACAAGGGTACCTCAGTGTATGGAGTGGTATCACGGATAGCGTAAGCGTGCAGAGACAGTGGTAGGCTCATGGGCAATGTGACTGCTGGGGGTAGCAACGAATCCGAGCTCCCCGCACCTTCTGTCGTCCAGCTGACACCTGAAAGCCCTGGCAGCGCTGACGCCTGTGCAGCTGGTTGAGGGATGGACTGCAAAGTCCTCCCCAAAAACGCTGGTGCAGGGACGATGTTCGAAGCCAGGGGAACAACGCTGGGAGGGTTTGGTAGTAGCGGGACCGAATCCGAACTGACCTGAGGAGGATTAGAGATATCAGCATCCTCCGTCATACACATGTTGACATATACATATCTAGTAGGCCTGCTGTAGAAGGAAGGATTGACGCGGGGATGATCATTGCTCTGAGCAAACAAGCAGTGTCGCTTCACTTCCCCTGTCCTCGTGTTGATCCTGCAGTTGGACATATACTTGTCAGGACTTTGAACCAGTTCTGGACAGATCCCACCCCTTGACCCTTTAGATCTGGAAAGCGCAACGACTGCAAGGAAACAGACAGAACAAGAATGCTGAACGCACCTGTGTGACCACAAGCTAGATACAGGCACATCATTGAAGTCCCCGTCCATGACAACTTTCCAGCTGCCTAGCATGCCAGAACCTGAGCTGGTAGCTAACACACGCACAGCCTCCGGACTCCAGCCACTGGACCACACCACCACCTCCTCACCTTCCTCATATGCATTTGCTACAGCAACAAAAAAAAAGTTACAAAGCAGGAGCTGGACATGTGCATGGTTGTGGACACATGTGTACAGGGCATACAATTGATATGTATTAACAACGATGAGTCACATGAGCCTTATCTGTCTGCTGACTAATGCTTACCATGGTGAATCAAAAAGGAAGGCTCTACACCATCAATCACCTGCACCATCCACAACACAGTCAGCAGCCAGAAAGCCTGCACATGACTGCTGCAGAGTAAGGGTTGCGTCCAAAGCAATGCATGCATATCCGCAAAAGACAGAGATCACCGGTCAACTTCTGTTAGTACAATGTCTAGTGCTGCCAAATTGGAGCAGACGTCCTTCATTGCAATTTATGCAAGTACCAGCAAGCATAGCAGCAATAGTATGACCGATGCATAGTACGACCAATGCATAGTATGACCCAATGCAAGCAACACCCATGATCAATGCTACCAAGATGTCTGCTCAAGGCAACATGCATGACCAATACCAGCAGCATCAGTCTGAGTGTCAATGGCACGGCTTACTATGGGCTTGTCCCCATTGCGCGGCACCAAATGCACCTTCATTGGGCCATCTTCAAAGTTCACACACTGTGCCGGTCCCTTCAAGCCAAGCAAGTACTGCCCCTACAAGAAAAGAAAAGAAAAGTTCACGCTTTTCAGCGATCATAACGGGAGCCTCCTAAGGCGGCAGCCCGGAGCTACTGTCCCTATAGCCAGATGAAAGGTTTGCTAGGCATGACGTCCCATCTAGGCAACATGCACCAGATGAACACACATTGGGATGTCAACACAGGTTGTATGAACGCCCCAGGCCTGTGGCTTGCCATGTGCGCATGACTGCAGTGTCATGGTTGGTGGACCAACTACCATGCAACACAAGAGCCTAGGTGGAAGATCAAGGATTGCTGTGAAAGATGCATATCGTCATCAAGCCTCTGCACAAGCAAGCTTGCAGCTCAGCCATGAACAGACCAGGCGCAAATGAACATATCCAAGGCTTCAATTATGTCAACTGCCAAGATCTGAAAATTAATAAGCAACCTACTGTCATGACAGCCAAGAGTAACTACAGAGCAATGGCTTTGCATGCATGTGGCAGTGTTTTCTGGAAACAGGCTTACCATCTTGAAGCTCATAGCATTCTGGAAGAAGACATAGTAGTTCTTGCTGACAGCAAAGTCATGGGGGTTGAAGAAGGACTTGTGCATGGTGAACTTTTGGCCTGCCACCTTCTGCCAGTTCTCATCAAACTCGTTGATGTCAATGGTCATTTCAGACCCTGCCAGCGGCTTGATTTGGCTGCATGCAAAGACTTTTGTTAATTGTGCACATTCAGATGTACACTTTTGCAGTCAGACACAACTCGCCACTTGCACAAGGTGTGGGGCACACTTCAGCCAAACACCCACACAATCTGCCAGGCAAATGCTAGGTACAAAGCAACTCCAAATGCTGCAGCATAGTTTGCATAATGAAATGCATAATGAAGTGAATGCGGCAACATCAGCTCATAAAAATCAACAGTGTGCTTGAAAACAGCATAACCCCGATGCTGTCATTGAGTCAGGATCATGCATGAAAATAGCCACACCATGCTGTCCCTGGGATTACTGACATCACACACCTTTGCCATGAGAATATAGCCAGTCTGTCTGAAGTGCCCTGGCCATGCACCACATGAGGGTGGGCCGTGCAAGCCTTGCCCAGCCCAATAGCCTTATCTAGGAAATCTGCCCCAGTAGTGCTTGGGGCGATGCCACTGCGCAGAAAGCCCCCCAGGGTTTCAGGACCCGGGTGGGTCTCCAGGGTATGGGGGTCCATCTCAAACGGACACCCAGCCTGCAAACATCTCTCATGATAACATTGGATGTCGTATGAAGGCCCTCCCATGTGCTTCTGAAGATCCTTGACAGTGCGTCCTGTGACTATTGCATGTGAATCCCAAGGGTCGGATCCCTAACAGATCTGAGAGCCTGACATGCATGTCAATGACACGAATGAAAACAAGTTGCCTAATGTGCAGCGTCTGGCATTGCGTCTGCAGTGACAAGGACAAAGCTGCTTGACAACAATCCATGACCATCTAGAAATCGGCTTTTGAAAGACAAACACTAGGCCAAGAAGCTGATTGTCCATTGCCACATAATGACTAGGCAGATTATTCCTGTACATAAAGCAGTCAGTGCAACACTCAAGCACGCCAGCTGCACTTCATTCCAGCTGCACATGCCTAGTGCAACAGACTTTCCGGCGTTTGCTACATAAGCTCTGGGCTGCCGCCTTAGAAGGCTCCTGTTATGATTGCTGAAAAGCGTAAACTTTCCTTTTTCTATTGGTACATAGACAGAGACGACTCCGATTGGTGGCTTGACAACATACCTCCCAAAGAGCAAGCAACCTGTCCCCCCACAGTACCACATTGGTGTTGGCTGGGTTCTTGAGGTACAGATCAAAAGCATTCTGCAGAGGGCCCCAAGGTTTCCTAGGCTGTGTCCCAAATGTGTTGCGGTACAGCACTGCATCTGCCTCTGCCTCTTTCTCAAGCTCGCTGCATGAGTATTAATTTGGTTCAGTGTTGCAACACATGCTGTTGCTTGTCATGCCTGTCTTTGTGTGCTACAGCTGTGTGCTGTGTCTGTGGACGTCTGTATTGCTAGCTCAGGTGACATGCTTTGGTACATCATCATCTCCAAGCAATGCATTGCAATGTGAGGAAACGTCTAAATGTGCAGCTTGCTCACCGACTACACACAATGTCACTACACCTCTGCAGAGTTGGGATGACTGTGCTGGTGAGCATGAGCTGTAAATGCATCTGAAAGGAGGACACATGTAGGGCGGACTTTTTGAAACCACCGCATTTACCAAAGTGCATCACAGCCATAATGTATGCAGCAGAACCTTTCACTGCATAGTGGACGTGTCACATACCTTGTGCGCACATACGCACTGCGGAAATGCATCCTGCCCTCATCATTGAAGCTGAAAGAGCATACGTAGCCATCGCCATCCAGCATGTGCTCATACTTCTGCTCACCACGCTCAAACCTGCCATCAATAGCCACACTGATGCATGCCTCTCACATGCGCACACAATTTGCAACAGCTGTCATGCCAGTACATCCATTTGGCAATAGCACAGCAGATGCAGGTCAGAACCATGTGGAAGCATGTGCACAAGAGAGTGATTACTGAGGTTCTCAAACCTGCCAGGTCCATTGCGAAAGAGGGTTCCCCTCACAGTGTCAGGAACCACTCCCTCCACATCTGTGACCCAGTAGTCATACTCATGCAATTGACTGGTGAAGGCAGAAGCCCAGTCAGTGTTTTGATATTTGCCTGGGTCTCCAGCTGCCTATGAACGGCATAGAAGTTCTAACGCGAGCCTTTGCTTAGGTCAACCTGTGTATATGTATATACATAAGCAGCGCCATAGATTTTGCAGCCAGGCTGAAGCGGAAGGTACCCCGCACATGGCAACAGGTGCACAAAGTGTGGAAATGACACCACGAGGCACATACCGTTCCGGCAATAGCGTCGGGAGTTCCAAGTTCTGGAGCAGCGATGGCACTGACGTTGAGGTGCTGTAACCTCCTCGACTGTTGACGCAGGCATGCCGAACGTGACACCAGACCACGGCGAGAGGCAAAGAATATGTTTTGTTTGCTTGCGCAGTGTAACGGAGACCGCCGGGAGATTCCGTAACCTCCCGTCATAGCAGACCGGAGGCAGTGTACGACAGGCATGCCGACAGCAGACACAAATCCGGCTGGTCTCGCCCGAGCCCGTTTATGTCCGGGACATGAGCACTCACCTGCGACGCGCCAGGTGCAGATAAGCTCTGATGTCGCTGCCTGGGTTGGTCCAAGGTCTTGAGCCTGACTAGATACATAAACTTATTAGTCATCCTGTGCAGCTTGTGGCTCGCAACAGACTTTTAGTCGGCTGAAGCGTCAGCAATGTCACCTGCCAAGGGATCATTCTGGAATCAGACACCTTATGTGCCTCGAGAGCAGATTTTGCGTGTTGCTGCATGTCAGCAGATGCGTGGCTCTGGAGCACCACCGGTACTTTCTGTGCCTTGCAAAACTTTGCCTTCTTCATTCTATGTGCGACAGGCTTTACCTCACATGCTTTTTTTCTCCAACTCGTGATTGGCCTAATGTACATGGCATACCCCCAAACTTGCCAGCATAAACTGACATTCCTCCTAAGGCTACGGCCGTGGTGTAACAGACTGTACCTCAAATACTTTCTCCCAACGTACATCAGCATACTTGCCATGACTGTGCTCATTGACGGTTGTTTTGCACATATTCAGAGATATATATACCGGTAAGTTTGCCTGATCTATATAGACTCCGCTTCCAACAAGATGTCAGGCTATGGCATGCACCTGTGTGAGTTCCTGTGGCTTTCCCACCCAATGTGTGGATGTATAAATAGTCACTCTTTGACTGCAACAGGATTTGTACTACAGAGGATCCCCTTCTGAACAGATACACACCTAACAATATGATAGCAAATATAACTGTACATCACAGTAAGAGTTGGCCAAAGATTGTGCTGACTTATCTACAAGCCCACTTCCAATTGCCAAAGCTAATCAACATCCAACTTGCAAGCCAGCTTGTGCGCACAAGCATCAGCCTTCTGTGTAGTCGTATCTGTACAATCTGAACTGTATGTACAGAAAGTTCTTCCTGTATAAAGCCTGAAAGTCCTGGCAATCACTTTGCAACAACAGTCACACTCAACTGTGTAGTCTGAGAGTTGCTCCTCAACTCTCAGACTACACACCTAGGCAGTCATACTACCGTTACCCCCCTTTGTCTCACTTCCTTGCCTTCGCATATTTGAACACGTGTACTCCATGATGGGCTTGCCTGGCATTAGGCCATTGATCAATTCTCTGTATAAGAAAGTGAGACTCAGATGAGGCCATTCCATCTGACCCAATGTACAAATGCCATCACCCATTTCTTTGGTGGGACAATTTGTGAAACTCATATTAGTTTTGTGCAAACACAAAAGCTGACATGAGTTTCAGCTAATTTGGTGACCTATGTCTTGGACACACTGGTAGGGTAGGCCAGCTTTGCTCCATTGCGGTCAATGATCCTCAACAGTTCGGCCAGAAGCTCACTCTTGAAGGATGAGTAGCTGCGAGACTGCTTTGCTGTTGTGTGTACCTGCAGCGATGTGCTTGCTCAGTATGCATGCCAGCATGGCATGATTCCAAGGTTACGCATCACAGCAGCATGACTTGCAACACATGCTGCAGCACATACAAGCAGTGCTGGGGCATGTGCTGTATGGACAACGATGACATAATCTTAGTCATAATTAATCTTAGTCATGTTAAGTGCTGACCAGATCAGACATCATCATGAACTCAACGTCATCACTGTAGTTTGCCAGGGGAGATTAGCCTGATGGTTTGTCAGCACAGCTTCTTGTCAGACTTAGACTTTGCACAAAGCACCATAACAGGAACTGTGACACAGGTGATATATTGTGACAAAGTGTCGACATCACAGGCGACAGTACCCAGCAGGAATGCCTGATAGAGCAGCTGGTGTGTTGTGAACTCCAACATGTCAGGTATGGGACAATGCACAGCCAAGAGTGGCATCTGGGCCTCACTGTGATGGAGATGTCAACACTGTAGGTGGCAAGGTCTGAGAGGGCTGCCTTATAGGGCAGCTTGTGGTCCACTCCAGGGTGTGACTCAAAGAAGGCACGTATGTCATCTGTGATCTTGTCCACCTTGGTGGCGTCATCATACCTGATGCGCAGGCTGTACACCAACAGCCTAGGGTCCTGAACCACGCATCAGGGCTTTCTCAGACCCATACTTGAAGCCCGGGTAGGTTTAGCATGCAGGGGCTAAATCATGATGATTGTGTTGTGAGATGCTGGGGGTGCATGGAGTGTTTGGACCTGAGCCTCAGACAAGACAGAGGATTGTACAGGCTAACGGAAGCCCCACTAGGGCTGATGCATCTGGGGCAGGGCCAAAGAGAGGCTAACGCAAGCCCCACTAGGGCTGATATATCTGGTTCAGGGCCAAAGAGAGGCTGATGCAAACCCCACTAGGGCAGATACATCTGGGGCAGGGCCAAAAGAGAGGCTAATGCAAGCCCCACTAGGGCTGATGCCATCTGGGGCAGGGTCAAAGAGAGGCTGATGCAAGCCCACTAGGGCTGATACATCTGGGGCAGGGTCAAAGAGAGGCTAATGCAAGCCCCACTAGGGCTGATACATCTGGGCAGGGCCAAAGAGTGGCTAATGCCAGACCCATTAGGACTGATGAGCTGATGTCATCAATGGATGGTAAAAAGAGTTTGGCAGTATGAGAAAAGCTTTTGCCAAGCTGTAGGCACAGGCAGCGTAACTGCCATTGGAGATTGAGAGGCTATGCATGCCAGTACTGACTCTTGTGGCATCCATGCAATGCAAACAGCAAGCGGACAGCAGACGCGTCTGCTGATGACTGAACAAACACACCAACAGCTGTGAAGGACAGACTGTGCAACTCTGCATATCAACAATACATGTTTGTGTGCTGCAAGCCAAGATGGGGGCCGGGGGCCTTGGATATTGGACTAGAATGTAGCAGACCAAGGGAAATCACATATTTGGATGGTTCAGCAGACTCAAATGAAATGGTCCAGGCAAAGCAGGCATCCCACCTTGAAGTTGTCTTGCATGGCTGAGCGTCCCACCCTTGACTCATTCACAACAATCATGTCGCCCACAGACCTGCACCAAAAGAAGCATAATGCATTTGTCACAAGATACCAAGGAAGCCGTGGTGCCAGACATACGTAACAGTCAGACTGGCTCTGTCAATCTTGTCAGACGCATGACAGATGTGGCATGACTGCCGCCTGGAAGACAGAAGGCATTACAGCATGCATGTTGAAGCTGTGTGCATTGCTGTACCCTTGTGTAATATAGAGTTAAATTTGCATCTTGATGCATGTTTCTGGTTACAGGATTGCGTGCAAAGAACAGCACTGCTATGTGAGGTCAGCACGATAATAGGAGTCAAAATGAAAGGACACCAAACGTTGACATCAATTGCAGCATTGCTGATGCTAGTGACATTTGCAAAAACAGACAATAGTGATGGTAAGGCTGAAGCGTCAATGACCATGTCACCTAATGCCAACATCCAGCTGTGGTACAAAAGCATGCTGAGTCACAAATTGGGCAGAAGGGCTTAGTATGATGAGCAACATGTTGCCACAGGCATACCATCTGGTGCATAGGCTTGAGGCCATTGCAAGAAATGCAGCGCTGATGGGCAGCAGCAACATGACTGAGCAGCTCTGACATGCACCAGTTGTTGCACAGCTTCCTTTCAGAAAACATGGCAGCAGCTGGTGAGCAGTGATGGCTCACTACTTCAGATTGTGAACATGACAGCTCTTTTCAATCCCAAAACGCCTGATTCAATTTCAGAAACATCCAGTATGGTAAAAACAGTGAAAAGTTTAAACTCAGAAACGCCTGGGGACAGCAAAAACGCATTTCTACATTGGGGAGATGTTGTAGCTCTTGATCACGTTGGAAATAGGGTCTGCTATTAGTGGCTCACTTGTTGGGGATGGAGATTGGGATGTTGTGGTCATTCCTGACAGTAGTACTCATTGGGGCGATGCGCTCCACCAGACCGGTCACCACTGAGGCTCCTCCAGCAGTCCTCAGCTCCACTCGGTCCCCCACAACAAAGGGCCGTGACACAAACTGCAACAAGATAATCAGAGTTGGAGTCAGTGAAAAAAAATGTTGACACACAATCTGCAAGAAGACATCTAGGAGTCAACTCAGTGACAAAGGGCCGTGACACAAACTGCAACCAGACATCCAGAGTTTTCTGATGGTAACACGAACTGCTACAAGACATGCAGAGTTGAAGCAGTGACCAAGGGTGGTGACACGAAGTGCACCCAGACATCCAGAATTGAAGTCAGTGACCAAGGATGGTGACACGAACTTCAAAAAGACAATCAGAGTTGAAGTCAGTGACCCAGGATGGTGACACATGCATTGCAACAAGACATCTTGGAGTCAACTCAATGATGAAGGCCGTGACGCAAACTGCACCCAGACATCCAGAACTGAAGTCAATGACCAAGGATGGTGACACGAACTGCACCCAGACATCCAGAGTTGAAGTCAGTGACCAAGGATGGTGACACAAATTGTGACTAGACATCCAGAGTTGAAGCAGTGACCAAGAGTTGCAGCACAAACTGCAACAAGACATCCAGGAACTGAGTGACAAAAGTTGTGACACGAAGAGGACCCAGACATGCTAGCAACATGTTGTGCCTAAATGACATCCAGAGTGGAAACAGTGACCAAGGACGGTGACACACGAATTGCAAGAAGACATGTGGGAGTTAGGACAGTCATCAAGGGTTGTAACACTCAGTGCACAAGAGCTTTGGGCGAAGGGTCATGACATAAACTGCACACAACTTCCAGAAATTGAGGTATGAACAAAGAGTTGAGATCTGCAGAAGGTGAGCCATTGCACAGGGGATCTAAAACCCAGCTGTGATACGACCAACAGGTACTGGAAGACACTGCTCTTGGTTGTTGCCTCTGACATAGATCATCTGATAGGCTGGAACCCTAGCTTGCAAAGAGCAGAAGCTGTTGGTGTAACCTTGTCTGTGCAGATGTATCAACTGCTTTGTTGGGATCAAAGTCATGGCAACACAGCTCAACCACACTTTGACAGCTATCCCAGTCTGCCTAGCAAAAGATCAGTCCCATTATCAATCTTGCCCACAATGATGGCTTGAGCAATACTGAATCCGTTCTTGCATTGACCGACACGGGGAGAAGCGCTTTGGCAACACGAGAAGAAGGCTCAGTACAGTTGCTGCAATGTTGATTATGCAGCATGACGGTTTCTGTTGTAATACAATTTTTACTGGCTACTGCTGTACAGTCTGGGATCTAGAGCAGCACTGCTCAGAGACAGATCAGGAAGAGCTAGGCTCACCAGATTGATGCCTGTGATTGCGTTTGCACTCACACTCTGTGCTCCAAAACCTATTGCAATTCCTGACACTCCTCCCACCGCTAGCAGGGGTTGCACATTGATTCCCATAACCTGCAGCGCCATTGTCAAGTCGTCCTTTGTTCTTAAGCATGTGCTGGCCCTGCCAGTGAATCCTAATATGCGTCTGACAGAGAGACAGTCAAGGATGGATTTCCTGCATGCTTGCACGCACCGCGATTCACGCAAGATGTTTGGTTACAGCAACTATGCCATGCAGTCACCTCAGACAGTACGTGGCGAACAAAAACTTCACGACGGCAACACAAACTGAGTCTCTGGAGGAGGTGTATCAACTTCAGCACTCTCATCTTCAGCTATGAACAATGTAAACCCACAATGCGCAGTGCAGTCCCTTTTAACCTCCTCTGTTGGCCTATTACAATGGTTTTGCAGCCTAACCAAACTCTCTCTCACTGCAATGGCTTTCATGTGTTCACAAGATGTGCATGTGCGTCTTGCCAAATTCAGAGTGACATGGTGCAGGCAGCGTACACAACAGCATTGCTGTCAGCGTGCCAAGTCCAACCTGAACAGAGGACAGGACGCCGGCCACGACCATGACCCAACCTGCCAGACTGCTGATGGGCGTCAGGATGCGCTCCAGGCCAATCTTGCTTGAACCATCCTGCACGTGAGCCATGTGTATTCTAGATGGCAGCATGCAACAGGGGCAACAGCATGGCATGTAACAAACGGTGCTCAAGCTGCAAGCTGTGCATGGCATGGTGATTGTCTGATAAAATGACCCACACAATTGGCTTACTTTTGACACTCAATGGCTGATTTTGACAGTCAATGGCTCATGTCAAATGGCTTGGTACATATCAGGCAGAGTTGCAAATGCCGTGCGTTCGTTCAGGTATGCATTTCTGCGGCAGGAGATCAAGTCTGATCAACACACACTCATACAAATCAACAATAGACTTCAAGTGAAATCAATATACAACTTATTCATATGCACACACTATTCAGCTTGCTGCAGCGCGTGGGGCAAAGAGCACCTCATCAGGGCCTGTGTTCATGACAAGGTTCACAATCTGTTCCTTGAAAGCCAAGAAGAACCACACCCTGCATCAGCAGCTACCAGTCAGCAAAGTGTCTGGAAGATGCCCAGTATAACAAGAATCAAGCTTTGCAGATGTTACAGTCTTTCGCAGCAGGTGTTGCTGATGAGAACAGGCCAGCTGCAGTTGCTGATGTTTTTGTGCTGCTGGTGGATGTATGCAGCTACCACACGGTCTGTGACAGGGTGTGTTGATGTTTGCTGACATGACAAGGCAAGAGATGGCGCAGGCAGCTTACACAAATTGAATCACAACCACCTCTGTCAGCCTTCCTGTGATGCTGTCAGCACTCTGTAAGAAGAGACTGAGCTTGCTCAGTACAGTTGCTGCAGGCAAAAAAAACCATAAGTCAGCAGGTCATATGGCAAATTCAATTTCAACAGTTTTCTGAAAATGGTGCATCACAGCAAGGGCTGTGAATATCAAGCTATGCAAGGAATGTTGTTCACCCTGCTGACACTTGTTGCTGCTTACCCAGCTCACGGGAATGGATTGCCGCACGGTGTCCTCCGACTGTCAGCAGCACCTCGCCTGCCAGAGCAAGCACGCGCAAGGAGTGCATTGCTGCCAAAAAGGGCAGTAGAGCTGCAACAGGGTTCTGTAGTGCTACAAGCGCTGCTCGGAAAATGCTGTTGATGACTGTTGTGTTCTTCTCTTGTGACAAAGCATGGTGGTGCGCCTGCAGGACAGGTTGGCAATGCTCTAGATACTGTCAAGCAAGAAGCACAACAGGGGAAAAGGACTGAACAGAAAACAGCCAAACAACTTTTGTGTGCATTCAGCCTAACATCTGGATGTAAAGATGGCATGCTATGAGAGCCTGCTCACATGTATTGCTTTGTCTGTGGCCTTCTGGATCGCTTTCACCACCAAGAATGCTAAACATACACTAACAGCCACTTCCACGCCTGCTCGGAAGCAAACTTCCCATGTCGGCATAGCTCTTGCGTACTCGAGAATAGTGTCGGCGACATGCTTTGGCACATTAGCTTCGGGTGATACGTCAGGCAGTAGGAGGCTACTGTGTGCTACGACGGGTTGCTTTCGTGTTCCTCGTTTGCTTATGATCACGGACCGTTTCGGCCTGTCAAGCAAGATACATGTACGGCAAGACGCAGGATTCCTCACAATGATCCGACCGTATGCGCCAAACTTGGCTGTGCACAAGGTCTTGACCATGCTGTGACGCTGGTGACGCAAAATATACTTGAGGAATTAGTCGACGTTTTGAACGTCAGACGGCACCTTGCTGTCTTTGACCGTGCAGAGAGCTCCCGGCCAAGCAGAGAACATCTGCTACCGCACAATCTGCTTGAACTCCAGACGATATTACTGCAGGCGCTTCAACAAATGTGCAGCATACTGTCTCACGATCAGGCTGACTCATTCATTCATCGAACTGCCCTTTCGGAAGGGCGGTTAGCTCCAGAATTCTTTGGGCCTATGATTCACTGACTTTTTCCTCTGCTTTTTTCTTAGTGGTATGAATCCGATGACAAGTTCCCGAAACTGCACTCTTCAGCAAACTCTTCACTGACTCTACAGACCTGACATGTCGCATGCATTGATACTGCAGCCATCGCAACTCTATTGTTCAACTGTGCACCGGACTTCCCCACGCCTTGGACACGCACACCCCGTCAGGACACCTTCTGCTGCCGTTGTGATGGGTCTTGCAGACGCAATCCCGCACTTGCAAGACGAGGGATGCGTGTACATGGATTACAACGCTACGACCCCGATCTTCGCTGAGGTGAGAAAAGTGAACCACGTCAAACACCTGTCAGTCAGCTAGACGTGTCACCTGCTTTGATCATCACCCTGTGTTCTCTGTAGGTATCCCAAGCGATGGAACCGTATCTGAGGCTCCACTTTGGGTGGGGCTACTCTCGCAACATGTTCAGCCGTCTTCGCGCCAGTGTACTGATCTGACTGTTGCCGTGCCTGGTGCAGCAACCCCTCTAGTGCCCACACATATGGAAGAAGAGTAGGTTAGCGCAGAAGTTTCTGGCTTTCATGCTTGTCATGAGTGCCATGTGCTCACTACAATGACAGATTGTGCTGACCTTACTCTTGGTGACAGTGCAAAGCAGCCATTCAGACTGCAAGAAGACAGGTGGCAGACATGATAGGTGCTCAAGCTCACGAAATCCATTTCACTGCAAGTGGAACCGAGAGTGACCACTGGGCAATCTGGGGCTCACGAGCTGCCAAGCGCCGAGCACTAGAAGCTCATCAGACACCTCATGTAGTCTCAAGCACCATTGAGCATCCTGCTGTGCTGCAGTATTTGAATGCACTACAGCATGAGGTACGCATGTGCTCTATGATGTTCAGCCTATCACATAGACCATGTGGAGATATTGCCAGAATCCTGTCATGCTATGTCAACCACTAGCGGCCCCTTGAGATGTGTAATGTGTTCAATTCATGCTGCGCACATTGCGGAAAGGGAATCAATTCTCACCAAACACACAGATTGCTGAATGAATGTGACAGAATGTAATGCTGACATCATGCACACCTGGCTGTATCAACATTGCAAGGTAATGATCGACTCCTGCAACAAACCAGCATGGATGATACTGCATATGAAGATGCGGCTATGACTACTTGTTGGCCAAACCATCACGTGACTGTGTAATGGCTGCTGCAGAATTTTACCACCACTAGCTTGGTTGCGGTAGATGATGATGGCCTCATTGCCCCACGAAATGTTCAGTCAGCTTTGTTGGACACGACGTGCCTAGTCAGCATCATGCACAGCAACAATGAAGTGGGATGTGTGCAACCTATTGCTGACATTGTGCAGCTTGCAAGGCAACAAAATGTACTGGTCCATTCAGATGCTGCCCAAAGCATTGGCAAGGTGTGTTCCCTTGTTGCAATGGACTGAATAGTGCTGTTAGAAGGATGTCAAAGTGACAGCTTATACTCACTTTCAGATGCTGAGTCACTATCAAGTGAATCATCCCTCGCAGCATCATTGCCATGTCAACATGCCTCACTCAGTGTCATTGGCAAACATGTCATGCCAACACTTTTTCAAGCCGCTAGACGTCACGTACCTTGAGACTCTTATTGAGACAGTCAATTTTTTTCCCCTCATCTCCAACTGATGCAGATTTGAAGGGTATGCTTGGAATGCTATTTTGAATAGTGAAACTAGCTCCAGCAGGCGCTGATCCTCTGTGAGGCCACTGTCTGCTGTATGCTACAAGCCTTGCCTCTCTGCAGCTGCTTGACAAGCCAATTGAATTTGATTATTGCAGACATTTCATCTTCTTCAGGATGCAGTGCTGCTTCAAACACAGCTGCTACAAACACCGACACGACCCTTCCAGCTATGCAGCCGGCACAATGCTTGCACCCTGTACAAGCTGTGATGGCACTGGCATCACAGCAGGCATGTGTCACAGGTGAAGGTGGATGTGAAGGAGCTGGGGGTGGACATGCTGACCGTAGTGGGTCATAAGTTTGGTGCTCCAAAAGGTGTGGCTGCCCTTTACATCAAGGATGATGTTCAGCTGGACAACTTCTTTCATGGCGGTGGACAGGTACAGGCGTACTACTTCATCTTCTCTGCTCATGCCCTATTGCACCAGCTATTTTACTCAAGAAATGCAGTGCCTGGCAACGGTCTGCACAACATATGCAACATGTTCTGTTTTGTGGTCTGTCCCCATGTGTTATGATGCAGCTCCTCCTTGTGATGCAGGAGCAAGGCAGACGAGCAGGGACGGAGAATGTGCTAGGCATTGTTGGTCTCGGAGCAGCGGCTGAAATCGTCACTCGAGAACAGGCCGCCACAGAATCACATATGGCAGCGATGCGAGATGACCTACAGGAGCGGCTGTTGCATGCCTTCCCAGAGGTAATTTGCCACAGTTGTAGACATGTGCACCAGCATTTGTAAACATGATTGGCAGTACACGGCATGTATCGGGCTGTCTGAGCTGTGCCTGAACTGCATCTTGTGCCTAAATTGCATCTTGTGCAAACTCCCAATGCTGTGCCATCAATTGAATGTGCTACAGCCACAACCTGGAAGACAGTATTCCAATGCCCATACCATCGCAATGATGCCTTCAAGCTGCAAGTCAGTCCAGCAACTATGCCTGCACACGATATGTATATCATATCAGTGTCAACCACGCAGGGTACAGCTAGAGTCAATGGGCCCAAGCAAGGAGCGCAACGCCTGCCCAACACACTCAGCATAAGCATCAAAGGCCTCAGGGCTTCAGACTTACTGATGTCACTAGCAGATGAGCTGGCAGCATCTGCAGGAGCTGCTTGCCATTCCAGCCGGGAAGCTACAGTATCTTCTGTGCTGCAAGCCATGCAGGTGAGCTCACCCTCTGTTTATATCCTGCTCACTTTATGTCAGCTTGAAATCCCTGCTGTCACCCTTGGTCTCCATGGCTAGCCAACATTGCATCCACCAAATATGTCAGCCAAAAGTGCACAAGCCATGCAGATAAGCTAAGATTGTGCAGTTTGCATTGAGCCTGAGTGTGGTGCATATGGTACCTCACAGCATAGATCCAGCAGGCGCTGGACCTCCGTGACGCAAATGTCTGCCATTTTTTACAAGCCTGGTGAGTCTGCCACCAATTGACCTGTTGACAATGGAAGCAACTTTGGTGAGGAACAAAGGGGCTCTCATGAGCCACATGCTTTACAGAACACATTCTCTTATCCTTCTGGCTATGCAAGTTGGCTCTGCATGGTGTGTTTCATTTCTTTGCCTTGCGCTTCCTGTGAACAGGTGGCTCAGAAGGTGGCTTGACTGACATCAGGATATACGGGCTCTTGGCCTGTGAGAGAGCAAAAGTGAAGCAGTGCCAGCTGCAGTCAGTATCCTTAAACTGGGGTCTGCTATATCAAATTCGTTTTGCTGGCTGCAGGTGCCCACAGAGTATGCTTTGGGGACTTTGCGGCTGTCCACTGGACGCCACACCGTCAAGCAGGATGTCATCAAGGCAGCTGAGCTGATCATAGCGGGTGCCAAGAAACAAGGAGTTCAAGTCACATGATGCGTACACTGACAGTGGAGAATTACTGCAGCTACAGTTTCAATCTCTCATTGCAAATTGTGCTGTTTTCGAGGAGGACAAGCAGTCATGATTGTTGAGCATGGTTCTACGTGCATGGGATCCAAGTAGCCTGAAGTGAACAGTCAATTGATTTGGAACGTGAAGAGCTGCAACAGTTTTTTTCACAAAACATGGTTTTGCTTTTCTGTCTTTGGTTTCTCCCTTGACCAGCTGATATATGACACTTTGAGATGAGCAGATGCCGCATGCACTGGCAGTGCCTGCATGACTGTAAACATAGTCTGCAAGATGCAAGTCAAGCATGTCGCAGCCTGACACAATTTGGTAGGACTGCATGCTGCATCTGACACAATACGTGTGTGATCCACGCGTTTTCCCAGGCTCTGCGAAGCAGTGCATCCTTAGGAATGTGTATCAAGAGCAGCAAAATACGCTCAATATATTCCCTGACTTAAAGTATGAATAAAAAAGCCTTTGCCAAACAGGACATGTACAGATCCTTTCTACGCAGAAGCGAAACTAGCAACTGCCTAGACCAATCAAGGCGCACGGTATCTAGGGTGCCCAGCAGCAAACCAGAGCCCTTCGACTGTATAGACCTGTCTCTGTGGGATCCTGATGGACGACTTCTTTGCAGATCTTTTGCCTTCCAAGCCTCAAGATGAGCAGGCAAAGCCTGAAAGTGGCCCAAATACGTCTCTTCAGGACGATGCTGTTTTGCCCAGCAAACTTGATTCGCCAAAATCGACCATGTCCCAGAGCAGTTTGGACTTGATGTCTGGAGACAATCACAGGAGTCAACTAGTTCAGGGGCAAGTCCCGATGGGAGAGCCAAAAATGAAAAAAGAGTTGAAGGAGTACCAGCAGATCATGCAGACGACTGTGGAAGGGGCTCTGAAGAGGTTCTCCGGGGACTTGCAACGTGTCCTGGAAGAGATCAGTAGGTATGTTTCATCAACGCAGGTCTGACGTACCCGCTCTGACCAAGCCTGATGACAAGAGCGCCTGCAGACGGTTGGAGTCAGTGGAGAATCAGACGGAGCAGCTTGGTAGGGCTTCGGCCGACGCACGAGAGGTGGACGGGCTGCGAGAAGATGCCTTCAAGGAGAGGCTGACTGCGATTGAGAAGGGCATCCGAGACGTCAGCAGGAACATGCAACTTGTCAGGGACAAACAGGTACAACAAAGTATACAAACAGGTACAACAAAGTATACGACATACACACTTTGACAGCTTCTTACTTTATGCATGAAAGTTTGCCATACCACTGTTCACAGTGCAAGCTTTCGCTGCAGGAGTTGGCTGGTGCACAATGTTGTGAACACCTTTCATGTGCTCACACAAAGTTGTAGCAGATACTAAGCTGGTGCTTTGCCCCGCAGACAGTGCAGGGCACACCTGTTGCAGATGCCCCTGTGAGTGCGCTGACCAGTCAACAGGTGATGAACAACAGATATGATGCAAACCTCTTGATGAGTCATGGCTGATTGCTTGAAGTCATGGACTATGCACATACACAACATGCATGCATACATATGCTCCCTCTGCAGCATACGCTGATTCTCACCTTGCCTCAAACAAAGCCTGAGTCAACTCAGCCAGCATTGTTGTGCATTCCCTGTGTCTCACATGATGGGATATGACACTTGCTAACACTGCTTGTCATTTCCTGTGTCTCACATGATGGGATTCGACACATAGTAACACTACTTGTCATGCCCAGGCCTCCCCTGTTGCAGCTGTACCTGAGGCAGCACAGCTCAGTCAAGCTGCTGCACCAACTGCACCAGCGCCAGCAGCACCTGCACAGCAAACCCAGGCAGCATCTCCAGCTCCCCTCTCAGCACCAGCCCCAGTGCTGGCCCCATCACCTGCTGCCTCCTGTGCAGCCAGTGCCCCTGTTGCTGAGTCCCCTAGCGCCCCCAGTGCACCCACTGTGCCACCCATGCCTCAAGCACCTTCTGCACAGGTCAGTGCTGAGATGCATGTTCATGTGTCTGCATGCACATACGTGTGAGTAAATGCCCACATGTTATATACCTGATCCATCGAAACCTTTGCAGACGCACTTCTGAGTCAGCAATGCAGGACCTTTGCAGAGCTGTATCTCTGCTTGTTTGCCTCTACAGGCATGGCGCATTATCTTTGCCATGTAATTGCAGCTGACATGTGCCCTCAGCTGACATGTGCCCCACAGAGCTGACATATACTAGCTTGCAGCAATGCGTCAAGGGGTAGGTGATGATCATCGAACTTGCCTTTGGTCATTTATGCTGTTCGGTCTGACCTGCTTGTCCATTGGACACCACACATTTGGCAGCTGCAATATGCTGACAATCGGCACAGGTCTATTGAGACTTGACTGAGCATCCCATACCTGCAGGCCTATAGCCAGCCACCTTCCCCCTATGCTGCTCAAGCACCTGCCCCACCCCCCCAGCAGCAGCAGCAGCAGCCAGCTTACTCACCACCTCCTCAGCCTCCTCAACCCTTGCCTCGGGCCCCACAGCCTTCACAGCAGTCAGCAGCCCCTCAAGCCCCCCAGTGGGCTCCCCCCGCTGCCCAACCCACCCCTCCAAGCCCATCCTACTCCTCTACCTCTTCCCTGCCGCCCCAACAGATGCCATACCAGCCCCCCAGCACACCATCCTATACTCCTGCCCCGCCCCCAATGCCACAGCTAGACACCAGCAAGACCCCACCATACCAGGGCGGCCCCCAGGCTCCCCCAAGCTATGGGCCGCCTCCTCCCCCGGGCCCAAGTGGGGTGCCTGAAAGGCAGCACTCTCAGCAGTACATCCCTCCTCAGGTACAACATCTTGTCCAAGGCTAGCTGGCATACTGTCTCCTCAACAGCCCTAGGTTTCCACTGGTTGCCTGATCAGGACATGATCCCTTGCAGCAACTATGGCTGCTTGGCGCATTAGTGACTGCCTGTTGAGTATGCTATATTTGTGTCCTAATCATATAGACACTGACTGCCTTTTGTGGAAGAGATGTGTCAGTCCTGATCATGCATGCATTGACGCAGGGCTCCGCTTCGCCAGCCCCCTACCTACCCCCTGGGGTAAGCCTGCCTCCCCCATCTAGTCGACCAGCTTCTTTCTATTCTCAGGTAAACATTCAGTGCTAGACCTGAACACCCATGCTGGCATGTGCTGTCTCAGATGTGCGTTTTGAGTCGCTGATTGTCGCAGTCATTTCTTGATCCACTGCTGATGTGCTCACAAAGTCTTCTTCATGGGTACCTATTGCAAGTTCTGCCTTGAGAAGCTGTTGACGCATCCACAAAAGAGCATCACAGGTTAGTGAAGTATTACAATTACCTGCGCCACCTTATGCTGTCCCAGCAGCGCTGACAGCCCATGGCTCATTCAGTGCGACAGATGCATAATGATGCATTTGATGTGCTTTCAGGGTTCTAGTGGTGGACCTCCGCCCCCACCTCCACCCCCACCCTCTACACCCCAGCCCCCTCGCCAGCAGTACAACCCCCCACCACCCCCTCCTGGAGGGGTGCCACAGTATGGGGGTCAGGGCACCCCTTTCCAGCAGTACAACAGTGCACAAGGGTACACCGGAGGCTCTAGCCAGGTATGCTCAAGCCTTCACAATATTACAAACTGTCATGCTGTAACAAGCGGCATCACTGTGACAAATGTCAGCATAGGCTGTTGTTTACATCGGCGTGTCAATGTCGGCATACAGCTGCATCTAAGCACAAACTGCAGCATGCAATGTCAAAAATGTGCTTGTTTGTGCTAATATCACTTTCACGGTCAGTCATCCCAGCTTGTCTGTCAAAACGAGTTTTGCTGTGAGAATACATGTGGAATTTTTCCTCCTACACATCCTTCACCTACGTTCACCTGCTGTCTGGCTGTTCTATCCCATGCTTTGCAAGGTACTCGTATGGATACTACATGTAACAGAATGAACATTGTCTTCGACTGCAGGGGCAGTCTTCTTACCCAGCTCCACCCCAGCCACCTCCCCAGATGCCCGGGTACCAGGGCCCAGGCCAGGGCCAGCAGCAGCAGCCCTTCATGAGCCGCCCCTCCAGCTCCCCTTCCCCAGCCCCACAGGTACTGCCCTTGCTTGCCAAGCTTGTGCATATTGGAAGTAAGAGTCTACATTCACATTGCAAGTAGGGTAGCTCGGCGTTATCTGATGCTTGCATGTACAGATGTTGTGTTTTTATGTAAGCATTTGACAAAATTCACATCATGAGATTTCAGGATTTGTGGGGGGGGGGGGCACGATCACCATGATGATGCCAGGCATAGCTTTCAGTGATGCTGCCTTGCTTTTGACTGCACCTAGCTCAATGCTGCAGGGCCCATCTTGAGCTCTTCATGTTTGCTGTGTCCCATCTGCAATCTTTGTCTGTTGCACTGCCCACACAATGCGCACTGTTGTGGCAAGGCAATACTGCTGCTGCAAAGAAGCTGCTGTGCAATTATTATTGGAGGTTTTGGAAACAGCTCATCACGTGATCTTACAGACTGCTCTGCTTTTATTGCGTCGATAGCTTTGGTGGACTGATTGCGTACTCGGACATAAGCACATACCATGGGAGGGCCACTTACACTACATGCACAATGACCTACGTGTGGCAAATGCTTGCACCTGCTGTGCGTTGCTGCAGGGTGGAGCTCAGGCTCAAACACACACTGTCCCTCTGGAGAAGGTTATTGATGACATCGTCAACATGGGCTTCAGCAGACATGAGGTTCGAGGCGTGGTGACCAAGCTCATGGAGAGTGGTCAAAGCATTGACCTCAACATTGTGTTGGACCGCCTGATGAATGGCATGCGCTAGATCTGGCACAATTGCAAGTGCATAACATGCTTAGCTCATGCTGAAAGGGAGATGCTGACTATTTACCAGCTCACTGGCAGAGTCCTCTGGATCAATGTGCGTTCGCTACAATATTGCTTGAGGCTATTGACAACGTAGGTTGCTACGGTCATGCTGATGTGTCATGTCAAGCATGCAACGTCCATGGTGCTCAGCATTACAAGCGGCTTGTAATTCATGCAGTTCATGACTGAGCCATTTCCAAACAAGGCTCCAGCACCTTAGAATCCAAGTAGAGCGTGAAAGTTTCGCGGTGAAACCTTGTCATGCTGTCCAGGGCCTGAATTCCTGAGCATGTTTTTGGTTTGAATTTGAATGGTATTCATCAGCAGACCTGAAACCTGCAGCTCAACATCTGTGCACGAACATCGCGCTAGACGCAGCAGGCCAGCATGATCACGAAAGCAGCACGAAAAAATACGTTGTGCAACTTTCAAGCGATACGAAGGCGCTTCCAGCCAAGCCATCAACCTAGGAAGCAACTTGCCACTAAGGCCGCCCGCAAGAGCTGCCCTACTTACCCTGTGCCCCGTTGCTCAAGCGAAGATGCAGAAGAAGATAATACCGCTCGCACAGAGGCCGAAGAGCCTGACAGTAATCAAGAGCAGTCGGAAAGCTCAGAATCATCAAGGGATAGGTCATATGACAGTGATGGCGAGAAAATTGCGGGGAAGGACAGTGACGAAGAAAGGGACAGTGACTTAGAGGTAGTGTACGTTTTGAAGAACCAGCAGAAACTGGTTTGCATGCCATGAGCCCAGCTTAGCACGCTGGTCACTCACTCGAGTTGTATGCCACAGGTTCAAGAGGACTGGACCTGGCAGACAGATGAGGCCCTGCAAAGGAGCAGCAACAATGTCACTGAGCTTCATCGTGACGAATGGACAGCAGTTGCCAAAAGTACTGTGGCTGGACACGGGCTCTTCTCCATGACTCGCTTGCCAGCACGCTTTGTGTTGTATGCATACACTGGCACAACAAGAACGGCTGAGCAAGCTTCCAGGCGTCCAAATGCTTTTCAGTTTGATCTGCAAGACGGCTGGGTCTGCGATGCTGGCTCCACATCCACATCTTCACCTGCCAGATATGTGAACACTCAGCCCTTCCACAAGCGTCACCTCTGCAACTGTGAGTACAAAGAGTACCAAGGGAAGCTGTACCTGATCACCCTGCGCAGCATTGCACCCATGCAGGAGCTGTTTGCATCCTACGGCAATGGCACCACCCCCTATGCTGAGTGGCCCCAAGCTTTCCTAGG
>JAABUK010002107.1_pt1 | contig 36478 bp, 50 predicted proteins | sample 5559141 | NCBI WGS metagenome assembly JAABUK01 (sample SAMN10711869, study PRJNA513367) | rock metagenome | isolation source: Antarctica rocks | place: Antarctica: Victoria Land, Pudding Butte nord | collected 2016-01-03
GGATGGGGTGTTGATATCCTCTGCAATATTCATATGCTGAAACGCAGTAGCAGGAGCGTACATGCTGTGCTGTGCTGGGTCATCATGACCCCACTTACATCTAATGGAATGTGCAGCTCATGCTGAAAAACACATGGTCAGTATTGCACAGACTGGCTGACGCACAGACTGGCTAGTGCACAGACTGGCTGGTAGCAGCAAGGCAACAGATTGCTAAAGACTCATTGGTATCATGTGATGGCACAAGTTGACATGTACTGTGCATGATCAATGGCTTGCTGGATGCCTTGCACAGCTTGTCTCAGCACAGTTGTCAGCAGCTACAGCTTGCGGCTACTAGACTGCTACTACATAGTTCCAGCTGTAGCAGAATTGTCATTTCACCTCTGCACTCAGCACTCAGGCATGATCGATGAGCTCCTGCTTGCACAGAGTGCCCCGCACAGATTCCCCCAAAATTACTTCTCAAAAACAATTTTGGGAATGTTGTTTTGGAAATTCTTTTGGAGAGCTTATCTTACCCTGTGGGTAGCATGCTCCTGCCTGCCAGCATCTTGCCTTGGCACTGAATCTTGGAAGGGCTGCTGGCTGTAGTCCATGGGCTCATCAGCAAAACCTTCTGCCCACTTGGGGGTGCCGCTGTTGCTCACGCTCTTTTGACTGACATCATCGTGCCTCTGCATAAAACATGGACACAAATGGGGAAATTACATTGTCATGTATTGGTGCACATGAGGTGCACCTATCAGCATGCACGTGCAGTCTCAGTGTCAGGACAACAGTTTGCCTAACGCCCTCACTGCTACGCTTGCAACTGAAGTGCTGCCAGAACATCTGCACACAGCACTGGATCAGTGAAGCACTGTGGGGATCTGTTAGTGGGGTTCTACTTCAGGTCTGTGTTGCAAAGCTTTTGCAGGTGTGACAGACAAGCTGAGGGTACTGCTGTTTGATGAAGGTACGTGAATATGTGAATGTAACTACATGAGATGTGGGGTAAGGGCACATGGGGATGCATCTTGTTTTCAACACACTGTTGTGTGAGAGAGGGCTGGCTGGTGCTGGACCACGCAGACCTAGAGGGTTTAGGGTTTAAACCCTAAAACCCTAAACCCTAAACCCTAGAGGGGCAGACCCACACCAGGTGTAGCTACACAGATGCTTGTACAACCTGACAAATCAGAGTCATGCTGCAACATGAGCCTTTGTCAATCAATTCACAAGACACACAACTGCAAGTAGTTACCTTTGGTGCCTGTGAGGTAGCAATGGACAGCTGTTCCAGCTTTCGTCCAGCGTGGTGAACATCTGAATGATGACTGTCATGTTGCACATGTGGCGCACGTGTGTTTGGCTCATGAACCCCTCTGTGCATGTCTCCATTCAGCATTCTGCGGTCTCCATTGTCTGTCCGTGTGCGCGGGTCCCTGAGGCTGGGATCAGCACTGTGATGAGAGCCACCGGGGCTGGTGGATCTATGGGGGTGCGAGGAGGGTGGTGGGGGTGGGTGACCAGAGCGTTGGTCAGGATGTCTGCGTGCATGAAGGACATGTGCATCTTTCAATGTCACGCACTCAGCATGGGTCCCGAACTCCACATTGACTCATACTGTACAACTCACAGTGTACTCATTGCTGCTGCTGGCAGCCAGATGCAGATCCTTCATTGTTATAAACAGATGATCACAGCCCTTCCAGGGCCTTACATGATTGAGCATGAATCTATTGAGCCGATGTCATCATGATTGTGACTCACATCAAAATCACAGAGCAAGATGTCACATGTCAAGACTGATCAATCCAGCAATTGAAGCACGCTCACCCATACTGCCCCTGGAAAGCGCCCTGATGAGAAGGCGCCTCGTATGCATACAATGGTGCCTGACCAGAATAGTCTGGGCCCTGGCGGTCATACCCCTGCCTGGGGGGGCCGTAGGGGCCTGCATCCCTGCGAACCTCTTCTGCTGGGTTATACGGTCGCCGCAAAGGCGCCCTGCAACATGTGCAATGATGCATGAGTTATCGCTCATTTCACAAGAGCACATCATGCAGATGCAATAGCACTAAGTTGCCATGGTCACAGGCCCACAGCCTGAAGACAGCTTCATGATCTCACCACACCAAACGAAGTGCTACCAAGGCATCAAAACAAATCAATGGTTTCCTGTGCAGGACCTCTGACAGCACAGCACTTTAGCAGCAGACTGTGAATCAACAGAGGACCTGCCTGCTGACCCCTGCAGGCCGCAGGACGCGCTGAAGTGAAGATGCATTGAGGCATGAAAATGCACACTGAGCAAGTTGGACAGCACAGCTGTGCCCGGGGGATGGTATGCTGGACTTCATATGTATTTTGTTCCTATATGTCTTTGCCATGATAGCTTGGGAACAGCTTGGGGAGTTGCTAGCCAACTGCCAACTTCTCCCCCATGTCAAGGGGGGAGGTGATAACAAACTGCTGGCAAGACCATGCAGCCTATGGATAAGCACAAGTAATGTCCAATGAGCATGTGCCCAGCTCATGATAGACTGCTGAGAGACCCTTGAGCATGTAAGCAAGCAGTGTAGTCTTCCACCTGTCATGACCATCTTGAGTGTACTGGCGTCCGCTGGCCCAGCGATCATCACTACGAGGACCATAACGAGGATCATCACTACGAGGGCCAAAACGGGGATCATCACCAGGGTGGCCGCCATAGGAATAGGGTGCTCGGGGTCCAGGCTGTTGACCTGGAGACATTGCACAAGTGTCTTGCAAACTACTTGGTTGATGAAGCCTGTGGTACGAGATGCAGCAGCGTTGCGGAGAGCAAGGTCTTTCAAGGCACCTCCATTGGACGGCGTATGTTAAAATGACATGTCTTTGCACGGTGACGGCTTGTGAATGGAGTCCTTAAATTGAGTCCTTTTAGGAGGGTGTGAACAAATGGCATTAGCACTGGCTGCTGGTGCATTTGATATAGACATCAGTCGAGTGTTGCATGTTGAGTGGCTAACATATCGTAGATGCACAAGCCTGTGCTGCTCTGTCGCCTGCACAGAGAGCTGAAATCCTGACGTCAGAGGGCTCATCACAAAAGGCCATGCTGCACTGACCTGGCGGCCCCACGAACTGGCGTTCATCTTCCTCATAAGCAGGATGCCGGCCAAATGCTGCACCATCAGGGGGGGCTCCAGGGCCCTGAGGACCCCCACTCAGGGTGGGAAACTCATCCTGCCGCAGATTGCCCTGCAACAGCATTGCTTGATCGCAGCTGTTGCAGGCTGTATATGCTCAATGTTAGCCAACCGTGGTCAGGCTCCCTGTTCACTGCCAGCCTGGGTTGACTAGCTTGCCAGCCATCATTGTGTGTACTACCATCAGTGCATAGGCCTGGGTTTCGATCTGTCATCAAGCGCTGCTGGCTGGAGCTGGATGTTGCTTGCAACAGACACACATAAGATGCAACAAAGTGTGCCAAAGCTCTTTGAACTATACTGTCTGCAGACTCAAGGAAGCAGTGCACAAGCTATGCAAGAGGCTGATGATGATGATGATGATGATGCAGAACATGAAGTCGCCATGCCAAAGTTGGCAGATGATGCACATGAGGTGCACAGGAATGCGCGCATAATTGAGGTGCCAATGAAAGCCATTGCTCAATACTGCTACTGCCCTACACGTGCACTTATAATGCCCTGATCAGGATACAACGCCTGTCATGACAAATGGCATGATCTGCAGTGTTTATGGCAACAAAATTGAGCAGCATTCACAGACCTGGCGAGCTGCAGCCTGCCGTGGGGCTCCCCATGCGGGTGCAGGTACAGCTACTGGGCCATTTGTTGCATGAGATGCTGCGTCACGTGGTGCTGACTGTGCCTGATCGCCAGGAGCAGCGCCCCAGGCATTTGCTGCAGCAGCGGGCTGTGCAGGTGGCTGCTGCTGAGTCACCCAACCCCCCGCCCTGTTGTTCACATGGCCAGCATGAAGATCTGTACAGTGGTGACACTGTGTGGCATGGGAAAGCACAAAAGCATGGAATGTTGTGGACTTACTTGGGAACCAAAGGGATGTTTGGATCATTGCCATGGTTCTCCGACCTGAATGACCAGCAGGTTACATAAGGTGTATACAGACCAGGTACAGGTTGAGCGTAAATGAAGTGCAACAGCAGCGCAGCATACCTAACACTTGGCAAATTGACAGGTGCTGGGGCCACGACACGGCCCAAGCTCACCATGCCTTTCCTCCTGCAGCCATAGGCACAGCAATAGGTCAAACAGTTGCTCTGCTGTCAAGATAGCTAGAAACACTGTCACTGCTTGGTGTGCTTCACGGGACTGACCTTGTCGCCGACGCCATTGCAGACGTATGTGAGACAGCTTGTAAAGTGTGCGCCCCCGGCTTGTCCTGCATACAAATGCTAGGCAACCTGGCTGACGTATACAAGGTGTATCGTGCACCAAAGAAGAGCGGACGCTCTCAATTACACAAGTCAGCCAACGTATTGTTGCGTGATGTACTGATGTGCAAAGATTGCCGTCTTGAACACAGCAGCTGCACACGCCAGCAGACAACGCACTGATGTTGATCAAGCAGTTTTCCGCCATCACATGCACTGACCCAAACATTCGCATCAGATCTCTACTTGCAGCATACAAAAGAGCTTGTAACATTCATGAGGCCGCCGTGAAGGGAAAAACAAGGGATGCACCTGCTTTAAGCTTCAGGCGCAAAAGGCTCAGCCCTGGCCCTTGCAGTGGTAGCCTGAAAGAGCAGCAGCGTTGAGCGCCGCGCTTTCTTGCCACGCTTTGCAGCTTCCTATACCTAGGAGTGTCCTGCTCACCGGCAAGTTGCCTCGCTCAGGCTTGCTGTGCGAAATATGTATAGTCGGCAGAAATTGCTACGGCCTATTCAGTACTTTACGATGTATTCAGCATGCAAGCTGTAAAGTGTTGTCGTCTGCGACTGTGCGATGCAGGCCGCAGCTTGACTGTCTGATTTGGTGAGAGACTTTTGGCGTCAAGCTCAGCCGATCACCGCAGAGTGGTGACTATGCTTACCTGTGATAGAGTTACGTGTGATAGAGGCTGCAGCAGTGTATTGGGCATCTCCTGTCTGGCAAAGCATGATGCGTGACCTATCCACAAACAGAACCAGCATGCAGCTGCAAAAATGCAAGCATGTACTTTCCTTTAGGCTTCACGTTTTTCTATGCAAGAGAGTGCTAGTTGCTGCTGGTGCACAGCCTTCTGTGACTGTCTTGAGGCTTCTGTACAGTGTGTAAGGGACTCGACACCTATGTGTGGAATCTGACGGCCGCAAAAAGTAAAGCTGAAAAGTCAAGGCCGAGGCGCATGCCACGACAAATGACTTGAAAGTGGACATTGTAGAGGAGCCAGGCAGGCAAAGCTTTGAGACCTGGTGCTTCCGGCAAATTGGGCACACGCCAGTTGTTATTGTTATCATGTGTAGCAGTGCTCATTGGTCAACATTCTTGAATGATCTACACTTTTTAGTGTGTCTGTTTCATCAGCATGTGGTGCAGCACTTGGGCTTAAACACTGACACACTTGGTTTATGTTGAAGTGCACAGGTATGCGCTGAGATGCTGACACCCATGATAAGTTGGACTCCCCTGGGCAGCCCGGTATAATACTTGGCTTCTCATTAAATTGACGCCGAAAGGCGTAGTCTTTTCTTTTCTTTTCTAAGTTGGACTCATTCAACAAAAAACCATGGTCGATCAAGGCATATGACAGATGGAGATACAGTGTCAGCGCTGATCACAGGCTTTGGCACTTTGACTTTGAAGCCAACTAGGCGCCTACAAAGTGCTATGTCTTTAAGTTTGACATGCTGACAGGCTTGTCTGTGCATGCGCATTGATTTGCATGTGGAACCTAAGTTCTTGTGCTCTTGCCAACATGGAAAGCAATGAATAGCTTGGCCTTCATAAGATCAAGAGCTACGATCAAGATCCATCAGTACTCAGGTAGCTGGCCAGCTACCATGCATGCCGTCCATATGGTGTGCACCATCTTCCAAGACCAGCTGATTGCGCCGCTGTGGTCCGCCTGTTGTGCAAACGTGTACGGCAGCAAAGCAGACCGAACCAGGCAGCTGCCTCTGCTCCAGTCTTGCTTGGCAGACTCCTTTAAAGACATCACCAAACTGCTCACATCTAGCGCCTGGCCCAGCTGGCCCAGCTGGCTATCACCCATCAAATTCGAAATCAGTAAGGGTCATGCATGCGGTTGAGCATGCTGACCATGTAGCGTTGGGTACCTGCTGTCTCTAGCTGACAGTTGGTGTATAGTGGATTGTTTATGTCGGGCAGCTTCTGCTCTCTGCTTATGATCTGCAGATGCTCCAAGATCTCCATTTGGTTACTGGAATGCTTCTATGCTAATATATTATTACATTGCTAGCCATCTTCAAGTAACATGTGATTGGCCTGGGGTTGACTCACAGGCATCAGCTATTTAGTAATTGATTAAATGCATGAATAGCTAAGCCTGGGTCTACCCTAGATGGGCTCAGATTATGCATCAATCCAATTGCAAACGACAGACCCCATGCTTTTGCAGGCTGCCTGCATCTGAGCCCCAGCTATCCGATGGCCTGCAATGTCTCAAATCTACATGCGCGCCCCCTGTCTTCAGCGCTTTTGACTCCATGCTGCCAGCCATCAACCTGAACAAATACGGCAGCACCCTCCAACCTGAGCGATTGAGCAGCACTGACGCTGAAGCTTTATTACAATAGCCTGCTCAGTGCCAATGAGAAAATGACAAACATGTGGGCACCAGAGACTGTCAGCCGGCGTGACAAGGTTATGCAAGAGTTGCACCTCTGGCTCTTGCAGCTTCCTGCAGAGCTAGGAAAGACCCTGTCTATCTGCACTCCTGCAGACATCCTGGTCTTCATGGAGAGTCATTGGGTGCAGCAGCATGCCGGTACAACTATGTCTGATGGCAGCTGCATTGCTTCTCCTGCTGGAGTCAACCAGTGCCTCTCCAACCTTTCTACTGGTTTCCAGCTTGTGGGACGTATAGGAGACTGGTGTCAGCTCAATCCTTTTGGCAATGCCATTAAATCTATTGAAGTGACCCAATATCGTCAGGGGTACAGACAGAAAGCGTTTCAGATTGGCTACCTAGAGGGCTCAGCTGTCCCCATGACTCAAGAGAAGGTCTTTCAGCTGGTGGACTACTTAGACAGTGCAGCTGCAGCTACCCCAGCTGGCTTCAAGCGCTTGGTATTGGAGCGCAACACAGTGATGATTCTGCTCATGTGGGAGAGCTATCTCAGAGGCAAAGACTGTGGCAAAATGACTTTGGGTGACTTCTTCTACCCTCATGGTGAGCCAGTCTGCTACCCTCTCCCTTCTACTGTGCCAGGTGGCTTCACCCTACTTTTGGCTGCTTATGGCACCAAGACTGTAAGAGGTCAGAGGGCAGCCCCTATATCTGTGACTGCTAAAGGGGAGCCTGCCCACAGCTTTGTGCATCGCTTGGTTATGTACTTGCACCAGCGATGCATGGAGCCCCCTTTCCGCTACTTGTTTAGCCCTTTGACTAGGGATCAGCAGGGCTTCAAAGATGAGGGCATGACTTCTTCAGCTATTGGCAAGCGAGTCAAACAACATTTGGAGACTGCTACTCTGTATGCTGGTGAAAGTAAGCATGGATTCAGACGTGGTCACATTCAAGCAGATGCTGCTGCTGGGGTCAGCACTAGCCAGATTGGCCTACAAGCCCAGATTAAGACCAGTGCTATTGTGGAACTGTACAAGAATCCTATCAGGCATCTGCCTCGGGCAGAGCGGCTAAGTAAACGCCCTCATGCTCTCATTAGCCAGCCTTGATATTTTAACAGCTTGAAACCTTTTAGGTGTGGGTGGGTGGGAGACTTTTAGACACTGTTTTGTGCAACGCAGAGCAGCAGCACACACTACACTTCTGTTTGCTGCTATTTAGTTGCGTTGACACTCTCAGAACTGAAAGCTGTGAAGCTTGTTCCCTCCTTTCATTCAAAGTCGGATTACTCAATCGCATACACGTGTGTCAGTCCAGTAAGGGCAGCATATTGCCATGACTCATCGCATACTGCCTGTACGACTCGAAGTTGCGACAAGTCTTCATAGCTGGTGCCGGCAGTACAGCGGAGCTAGGATCTCTTGCATGTAGCATCGTTGGGTACTGGCGTATGCTCCTGCGCGGGTGCAAATGGAAGCAGTTCTTGCCTGCTAAGCCAGATTCAACAGGTCAGTGATCATGCCGATGCTTCAACTACTGTCCAATCGAGCGGGACACCAAGTTCGCCACTTGCTACCTGTTGGGTCATAATCAAAGCAAGCAGTGCTTGGTTCTGAGCGTATCTCTTGCAGAAGCCAGCTTCGTACCAGCGAGTACTTGCGTAACCACCAAACAGCCAGTTTATGCAGTCGCGGTTGGAAGTCATCTCAAGGCTTCCTTTCGCATCGGCACAGTTGCTCTTGGCATAGCGCAAACACGACCGCCAAGCTCGCGAACCAGTGCATCAATTAATTCTCTTGCTATGGCTCCCAGGCAAGCTCCTGGCGTTCTTGGGTGCAGTTGCTGGTTGTGAATCTTTGAAGCCTTCTCTGGCTGAATCAACACCCTCTGCACTGACATTTTGCCCTGACGTTTGAGCTTCTCCAATGTGTGCAGTTGTATATGTCATCATAAAGGTCATACTAAGGCAGCTCCTGGCATGCTGCTGGTAAATGCAGGACTGAGAGTTCTGCCTCCCACATGAAGATATCTGTCCTAGTATTGCATGGGGACAAGGTTTTGCTTGCAAGCCAATCTGACTATCCTCAGCAAAGCTATGCCCTCCTACAGGGTAATCCTACATTCTACACCTATGTACACTGCCTCAGTCTAAATCAAGCTGCATGCTGACTAACTTTCAAAACCCCAGCATATCCAAATGTGCATCCTTTTTGTCTGCCCTTGTCCCTGTTTCTGAGTCTGCCTGCAGGTCTTCCCAACACGTTGTTGAAGCTTGTCCCTTGCAAGGGCTCCTGCTGTGCTGACTTGACTGTGACACCAATCTTTCCATGAAGCTGTGCATTGAAGCCAGTTGCAGATCAGCTGAGTGTGACCCAAAACAAGAAATGTTGATACCTGTGACCCAAAACAAGAAATCTTGATACCTGTGACCCAAAACAAGAGATTTTGATACAGACTGTGAAAACATATTAAATGCAAGCGCATATGCAGTTTTCTGCCATTGCTGTTTTGAAACGGTTGACCAACAAGAGCCCACTGCATTGCAGTTGTCTTCTGAATTTGTCTCTTTGCTGCAGGCAGTTTGCAGCAAGGTGAACAGCAACATGAAGCAGTTGTCCGCATCTCTCAAGAGCTGGCAGGCGTTGCAGTCGACAGGAGTAGCATCAACCGCCTAGACAACCAGTCCAACACATTCAGTGCTCAGACAAGCAAACCACATCAAACAGACAGCGCCTCTGGCCTGGATCTGCTACAGGTACACTGTAATGGATTTGATGTTGACCGAATCAGCATGTATCGGTCATCTGCTGTGTCAAATCATACAAGCACCGTCTATGCGCACTCACTCTTCTAAGACCTGTGAGTGGTGCTTCAAGAGTCTGATCTCACATGTCGCTGTTGAGCCTATGACTGTGGACTCTCCTCAACATGCATGTACAGCACACATGCCAGTTTGAGCTGGGTAGGAGCAAAGCCAATCCTGCTTTTCCAGCAAGACAGGAGTGACTCTTTCCTGTGGTCAAGCTGTCACCAACATTTTCACAACTGCATCAGCCTGCTGAGCTTGCGTTGCTGTTTGCAACAACAGGAGCATAATGTATCATCAGATTCATAAGGGCAGAGATGCACATGAATGTCATTTTCCGGACTTCAGCTAGATGCTGCTCCATGGTTGAGTCTCTGCAGGGACAGAGTGAGTCTATGAAGTCAGGCTGAGTGAGACGTGAATCAAATGCCCCCGTTTGGCAACCCTCAGTCCATTTGACGAACTCTCCACACATGCCGCCTTCATGTGAGGCACTGAGAGCTCATGTCAGTTGTATTACACTTACCCTGACAAAATTGTCGGACAGCTTTTCAAAGGGTTTCATCACACAAAGTGGCTTTTCCCGCAGGGAAAGGCACGCGACTGTGCCAATGAAGTCAGGCTGAGAGGGCATGAAGTGGATGCAGTCCTTGGCAACCCACCCCCACCACTGCAGGTAGATGAAGCTCTGCTGGCAGATGCCAAATGGTTCAACAAGCGCTGGCTGGTTGCATTCAATCAAGGTGAGCATGAGGTGTCTATGTAGCTGTGAGCTTCCATGAGAGCTGCCTCATCTGAGAGTTCCTGCCTGCTAGTGTGAGATGCTGGCGGAGAGCTGATTTCCCTTTCTTGCTTTGCCTGTGGTGACCTACTCAATGCCAGAACTCACAAGTTTGGGACATGATGGCAATACCAGTATCAGCAGATGAACTGGCATCATTTGGACAGGCAGTGGCATGAACGCTGCTGACATCTTGCGTGTTGCCGCTCCTGTCTGGGCGTTTGTGCATGCCATTAGTAGCACAAGCTCATGCACAAACTCATGTAGCTGAAGACACCGCCTGCCCAAGCCGGTTTTGGCTGCTTTCAGTCTCACTCTGACGCACATTGCTGTCTCAGCTGTTGTGAGATGAAGCCAATGAGCTGAGCTGCCTTCCATCATGCGCCAATTGACTCAGCATTTGTTGCACTGAGCTAATTGAGCGGACTTGCAACTTGGAAACTCAGAGCTCGAATCCATGGCATAATCAGAGTGACTGGCTCAACCTTAGCAAGCTGCACTGAGCTGACTCAGCTACTGAGACAGCAGCTATGGCTGACACTCTCCATCTTTTGTAGCAATATGCTGTGAGCCATGATGCTCGATGAGCAATGCATGTGTGTCAGTTTGCTGAGTCATGTATTCCTCCTCGCAGGTACAGCGCCAAAGAGCCCGTTCAGCTTCTTCCCAGGCGAAGGTGGTGAAGCTCGCAGGACAATCACCTCCTGGCTAGACCATGTCAAGTCAGAGTCTCCGCTTGACCTGACTCCAGATGTAGCCATTGAAACTGGTGTATTCAAGGTATGTGACTTGAGTAACATTCAGTTACACACAGTGTGTAGCACTTGTGCAGGTTCAGGACAATGCTTTGCACCTCTGACTTGCACACTGCAAGTATTGTCAGATTTTGTGGGGAAGGTGATAGGCTTTGGATTGAGACTGAACATTAGAGGCGACTGATGGGCCGGCAATTGTACTTGTTGTGTTTGCCTTGCATGCCTGCTGTGCACATCGTCGGCATTGACAGTCATTCTGCATGGTGTGAGATGAATGCAGGTGCTGAGGGTGAGAAACGGTGAAGCTTCATGGGCTGGCCTGACCATGTACATCAAGCATTGCATGTGCATTTGGCACTGGTTGCAGCCTTGTCTTGTTCCCTTCCTCATGCGAGTTGCCTCCCCTTTGTAGATGCTGCATGAACATGCTTTGCGTTTGTCCTGTGACTGACAAGCAGCATTGTCTGTCTGCAGTATGTGCTTCTGGTGGTGACTGACACCCAAGAGGAACGCAGCAAGCTGATAGTCAGGGGAGACAGGCAGTCAGGCTATCATATGGATGTCTTTGAGAAGACAGTCATAGAGCTGTCCCCTTATAAGCTGCATGTAAGCCAGTGCAGGTTTAACAGGATACATGTACACTGCAGAAGCTCCTGTCATGCGCATGTTACTGCGCACGCTCATAGCAAGACTGCCCCTTACATGCGCGCATGACATGGAAGATATAACAGCATGGCGCAACCTAAGCATATTCTTGTCAAGTTTGCTTTGTGTGCATTGTCAGTACACCACTGTGTTGTGTCTACATCATTCTTCAGGTGAGCTGATTTGTCAGCCACCTGTGAGCTGATTAGTCAGCCACATGTGAGCCGATTAGTCAGCCACCTGTGAGCTGATTAGTCAGGCACCTGCAGGTGGCAGAGCCTCTAGGTGGAGGTAGAATCAGACATGACGATGGGGCAAAAGCCATTAACATATATGGCTATTCCAGTGCATATGGCCAAGCCCCCCATGATCTCTCAGCTGCCATTGTCAGGCAATGGTACCCAATGTATGCACCAGACAAAATTACTGTGTCATATGAAGGGTACTGAGGCAACATGCACAGTCCTGTATATGACTCCAAGTACAGGGAGGACCATATGCACATGAAATGCATCCAGTGATTGCATGGACCTAGGCTGAGGCTACGGTCCCAAAAGGAGCCTTTTTCAGTGTGGACACACTAGCGTGTGCAGCATCCATTTGATAATATCTCAAGGCATACAGTAGCAGACATGCCAGGTCAGGTAGACAACAGTTTGTGTTACATCAGGAGTCAGTGCAGATGCATTGCAATGTCAGACAGTCTTTTAAATAGCACTGCGGCATCTATGCATCTGTCATATTAGGAGTTGAGTCCAGTGTAGTTGAAGTAGTGACTTCAGATTACTGGCAGGCTTCATCATCATGCCCAGGGTGGAAGTGTTGTCACAGCAAGACATCAAGTGTTACTACAGAGGCAAATGCTACCCACTGCAGTGCTGACATGAAGTTGAGCAGAGCAGTTGTATGTTGACTTTATTGATGTCTAGAGATGTCCACAGCATTGTCAACTGCACACAATCTTAAAGTTCTCCATGGAACAAAGGTGTTTCACAAGCATGTTGCAAGGTGAACGCTTCCGGGCTGATTGCTGTTGTCAAGAGCTTCAAGAGATAGCAATACACATGCTGATTTTGTGCATTGGCTAAATCTTGCTACGTATATGGTAATTGCTGGCGTGATACCTGGCCGTGTGCACATTTACATACCACATCACGTCTTCAATGGTTCAACTGACCTAGGTCTGGAGCTTGTCTCGAGAATGCCATCGAGGTGATACTCAATCTTGTTAGTAGAGAATTCTAGTGTTCAATGATTACAGTATTCATGAAATTGATCAATGATTCTAGTAGATGAATGAGTCTAAACACAATAATGTAAGACCATGTGGAGGATGCAGTCATGACAGAGTTTCCCATGCACATGTGTGCCATGTCGATAGCTCGCAACCTTCAGGGCCACAGGCAGCCGTGCACGGCTCAAAAAGCTATGCCGAACTTTTCTTGGTACGAGGCGATTTGACTGGACTTTGTTCCCCATTTTGCGGATTATTGCAAGCATTTGCGTAATCGGGCATGTAACCGGGTGACTCTGGACACACGCCCTGTGGGCCGCCTTTTGGGGGTGGCTGTACTTTGTGCTGTACTTGCGGGGGTGATTGCTTGTAGATTGTTGCTGAATCAGATGAATGCTACAAGCAATTCATCTGCGCGTCACGGCTTGCGACTGGGGACAACAGAAAGCAATTCATCTCAAGCTGATCGCCGATGACCCATTTGTCATTACACTGCAATCAGTGTATGGATGTGAGTCATCAGACATCATCAAGGAACCCATCGGAAGCGAAGTTGATAACGAACCTAAATTCTCAGCCGGAACAGTTCGGAACAGTCTGACATCGATGGCTTGCGCATCGGCCTGCAAACGCTGCGCTTTGTGCCTGCTCCCCCCTTGTAGCCCTGCTCCAACCCAGCGTGATGAAGCGTCGTTCCAACTTGTCCTTGGTCGTCTGCGCGTACGCGTGGATCACCACCGTGCTTGTGGTGCGATCGAGCGGTAAGCTACACCGGTGATGGTTTGCGTACTTATCCCAGTTCCATGTATACGGCAAACCACGAACTTTTCCCATGCATGGACGGGTCATATCACGATAAGGTCGTACCTGCCGAACCGGTGCAGCGATATAGCCATGTGGGTGTACACATACACATGTGCAGTCCTCCCTGCACGCCCAGTTTGATTGACAATTCGCACACACAGCACCCTGTTTGTACTGTTTGTGCAGTTTCTGTCAACACACATATCGTCTCAGCCCACAGCTCATCCCTATTGAAAGCTTGGGTCAACGGGTTGACCGGATGTTGCACTGGTCGCTGGCTATAGCTGGCATCATAGCTATAACTTCACAGTCCGGATTGATGCATGTTGAGCTTTGCAGGAGCCTCTTTGTCGTGCGGCAGCAAAACGAGCGTTCAGTCTGGGGACACTTGCTTTCAACTCTGGAGCTCCAATGACCTGACTGAACAACAGTTTGCAACACTCAACCCCACTGTCTATCCATCCTGCGGATCAAGCCTGCAGACAGGGGTGTCTGTGTGTCTTGGCAACCGTAAGCTCTGTGCATGCATGTTGAGGCATATCTCTATGACAGGAAGAGACACATGCTCCAAAGTCCAGTCTGCATACTCTCGTCATACTTTGTATGCTATTGCACACGTGTTGACAAGTCCTAAGTGAGGCAACTGCAAACTGCTCTGCTCTCCTCTGGCCAGGCTCTGTCATTGCAGACTCGTGTGCAAGCGCAAACCATTGTTGTCAGGTTGCCAATCTGTGATGCTGTGTACGCTTGTGCATTGTAGTTCAAGCAATTTGGTGGTTGCAAAGACACCGTTTGGGCACAGCTAGTGCTTTGTGCAGAGCTCCCAACCTCAGCTACGTGTGGCTCCACATATGTGGTGCTGCCAGGAGACTATTGCTATCGTATCTGGACAAGTGCTGGCCTTACACAAGATGCGTTCCTGGCATTGAATCCAAACATCAACTGTACAGACTTACCGATCAACTGGGTTGTATGCACCTCTTCACCTGGCAGTTCAGGTATGCTAAGCCCAAACCTTCACATGTGTCAGCTTCAAACCTAGCTAGTGGACGCCTCTGTAGATCTATGCACCCAACACACAAGACTGGTACGCAGCTGCAGCATGTGTCAGTGTTGAGCATACATGTACTTAAACCACTTAGGATTATTAATCCTGCGCAGTTTAAGTGGATTGAGGAGCATGCATCACTGGTACATTGCTAACTAAGTCAAGTAGGTAATCACATGTTGTTGCAAGTCCGTAAGACGCCATACTTGACACATGTAGTTTCAGGCAATATCAGGTAAAAGCTGAGCCATTGAGCATCAATCACTGCCCTTCCTCAGTCCCAGTCTTGCCTCAACATCCATGGGTGGTCACGCAACAGTGACTGCTTGGAATACAAAAGACAAGAATTAGCAGAGTGCGATTTTGGCATCTGGCCAACCTGAGCCAGACTGCTTCATCACTGTGTGACACACAGTGATGAACAGGCCTGGCAGTCGGCAAGGAGGGCCTGGTAGCAAATTGTGCTAAAGGGTACTTGTCATTCACCGCAGGCACTTCCATCGCAACATGGCAGTTCCCACGTTACATAGGGGCCTCTGAAGAATAAGCCTTGGTTGTGCAAAGAACAATGGTGTGAAACACAAGGGTGAATCATATGGGCCTGCCCTATTGACTGTCTACATATACTGACACCAGCAAAGGCTGCCTCTGACACCGCTGCTCTATGTTGCCGCGTATATATTGTATACATGCATGCAAGATGTGAGCAATGTTGTGATCAAAAGCAGCTGCACTCCATGTTGCATGCAGGCACTGCAGCTGGTGTTAGTGACAGCAGCGTGCCAGTGGCAACTGGTGGCAGCACCAGTGTCAGCAGCTTCATATCAGGACCCACTGCCTCAACAGTACTGAGTCAGCTCGGTCAAGTATGCCTCATCATGTCTCTCTTAACAAGGCTGGTCAACACCCATCAGCACGCCTGCTATGCAAAGTCGCACACTCTATGCACACTGCGTATTGTTGCAATACATGTGTACAGTATATTCTTGCAATGACCTCAGAGGGCACATGTGAGACTGTGTCATCGATGTCTTCGTGCACTCATTGCAACATTGCTGCTTGTATCGCGTATGTGAATCAAGTCACAATGGGTGCAGCAGCACTTGCTGACAGCTTCAGCCAGCATGTACCCACTGTGCAATTTGACTGTAGCTTACATTACTATTGCGGTTGCACAGACAGTGTGGGGTTGACATTTGCAGGTGTCAAACACTACTCAGCTGCTTCAGAACTTTGTCCAGAACTATGGTGTGCCTCCTGGCCAATCTTCTCAGGTTGCCAATCTTTTGTCTCAGCTACATAGTGCATGTCTCAGCATGCATGTGTTAGCTACATCACAACTGAGCGTGCTTTGAGCATCTGCTATGTTGTTGCTTCACACCTGTACTGCTTGCTCAGCAATTGTGAGGCATGGCATGATTGTGGCGACTCCTTGCCTGTGAGCATCATCCACAGAAAAGCTGTTCCTGGCCTAAGCACCATCAGTAGCAATCAGAGTGATATCAAAAACACATCAAACTTACAGTCTGCACAGGATCTGGAGCACTAGAGTACATGTTCCGTAGCCAGATTGCAGGATGGGACTACCTAGTAGGATGATGGCATTTGCGCCACACAAGTGTACTCATGCATGCTGACATGATATGCAATCATGATTGGCTGTTATCCTAATATGTCATGACCAACCAACACTTTTGTTGCTTGTGCGGTAGGTTAGCAGTAATCTGCTGAGCCAATTCACCACAGCCACCAGCACGCTGCACACCCTGCTGACTGGTTTGGGGACCAATACATCCCTGGTGAGCCACCTATTCTTGTGTTGGACCAACACCAAGAACTTGCCAGTCTGATGTGCACAAACCTGCCTGAGAGCTATCCTGGCCTGTGCACTGCGCGGAAGTAAGATTTACTGTGACATGAAGAAAGTTGCTGTCCTGCAATTGCGCCCCTGTGTGTCCACTCTCTCTAATCCCAGCATCATCTGGATGTCGCTGCCGCTGCCATATACATATCATGCAGAGCCATGGATAGATTTCAGTCCTCCATCTTTAGTCAGTGAGATGTCCAGTTATGTTAGCATAATCACTACAAATGACATTGCAAGTGTGCACAAGTATGCTGTCATGGTCTTGTCAGCTGACATCACACAAACATGACGTTGGTGGGTGTGTGAGAGTTTTGTTGTGCTGATGCAGTGTGGGTTCACACCACTTGTCAGCTGATATCACACAACTGTGACGTGGTGGCTGTGTGACAGTGTCATTGTGTTGCTGCAGTATGGATTCACACCATACCTGCTGTACAACTCAAGCCAGCTGTCCGATCTGTTGGGGGCGACCCCCCCCAGCTCTGCCACTAGTAGACGCATGCGCAGCCTGCTCCAGTCCTCTTCTTCGACCAACCCCTACACCAACTCCAAAGTGCCTCAGAGGATCGAATTCCGTAGCCTGCAGATTGGGACCAAAACTTACAGCTACATGACTGCCGTCAAGAATCAACAGCAATGCGGTAAGACAACACGGTGCAACACTGCTGTTTTCTTCCATATATCTATTCTAGAATCTGTATATTCTTGACAATCGTAGTATAGTGTCATTGCTACTGTGAGACACAGAGCAACATGTTAGATGGACTGATTGAGCAGATGTAGGCTCAACCATATTGTTGAGGATACTAAATGCTCATATGCAGGTTGTATATTTGCCAAGAGGAGAAGGTTGTCGAGACTGCTTGCACCGTGTAACACCTGTTGCGTCTTGTGTATTATCTAAACAGCGCTAGGGTTCAGAATGCACTGTGCCGTTGCATAACAACCACAGCCAGCACAGTTGCACAGATTGGCTGCTGGTCTTTTCAAGTGTGGACATGACTGCAGGAGACTGCTGGGCATTTGCAAGCACAGAAGGCGTAGAGGCCATCAACACTCTAGCAGGCAATGGAGCCCAAACTCTGAGTCCTCAACAGGTGTCTTTCTAATAGCAGATTCTCAGTAGCCTTCATGGGTATGCTTGCAGATGCACGCTTGTCTGGAGTGCAACACATTGCTCGCTGAAACTGATGCAGGGCACTTCAATGCCCACATCCTATGGGTCTGGCTAGACAGGTGCTACGTGGCTTTGCAGGTGTACTTTAAGCATTTGATCTTGAGCCATGCAGCATCAACAGCAACTCTGTGAGCTTGTGTTGTTTGCTACATGTCATCTAGCATGTTTAGTGGTGTATATGCTACAATCACAGCTGTATTTCGCTCACTACTTAGCATGCAGTTATGCTATGTATACCTGCATGCTAGACTGAGACTCACATCAGGCATGTTGAGTGTGCAGTGCCTGCTTGCTGCCACCAGAGGATCAGGGTTTCCTTTTTTCTCTCTCTGCTTTGAAAGGGATGCTAGTCTGAAAATAGCACAATTTGGTAGCATATCTGTTCTGGGAATGTGTGACCACTACATTCCTGATGCTCAGAACAAGCCTGTATGGAGGGTGCTGACTTGCATCACACGCACCTAATGCCTGTAGGCTAAGCCAGCGTTATTGATTGATTTCTTGCTGGCTTGATTACAGACATGGCAGCAAAGAAATCATAAGGGGCTGAGGTGTGACTGCAATTGCATTGCCGACATGAAATTGGAACTGGCTTCCATGCACAGCGATGCATCTGCAATGTGGTGTCAGGCTGCACTGAACTGTTGGGGCACACATGTGCTTGGGTGTTTTACATCTCCACAATGAAGAAACGCAGTTTTACTGTCCTCAGGCATTCCTGAGCTTAGACTTCCAGTGTAGGGACAACGATTCTGAATTGGAACAGACAGTTTGATTGGATTGAAAAGAGCTACAACTGAACTGCTTTGCACATTTGCAGATGCTGGATTGCGTCAGCAGCTCTCCCACTCATACAATGGTGGGTGGCCGGACCAGGCACTGCAGTGGGCAGTCAAGACCGGTCAAACCAGCGATGCCAGCTACCCCTACAAAATGGTTAAGGGCTCCTGCTCAGCACAGAAAGCAGCAGTCAACATTGATGGTTATGTCACGCTTGCAGACAGCGCCAGTGGTATTGCTGGGAACACTGTAACACTGCTTAAGGTGGGCTTGTTACAGCTGTTGACCTACAAGCTGCAGAGCTCTAATGCACTTTCCTTAACCTCTCAAACCTGCTGACGATGCTTGTGACAGTGAATGGACAGTAAGTGACTAAAACTGTATGACACTTAATGGACTGTGAATTGACAGTGACTGACTAAACTTGCATGTGACACCGTACCTGTGTTGCAGGCAGTAAGTAATCAGCCTGTGGTAGCTACCATGCGCGCTGAAACCAGCTTTGAGAGCTATTATCAGGGTGGGAGCGTCTGGAAGCAATCTGGATGTACCAGTAACACTATCAACCATGCCATACTCATTGTGGGGTTTGATGTCGGCAAGTGCTCAAAAACCTTGTCCAACGGGAATCCTGATGTGACCAGTCAATGCACCGGAGGCTATTGGATCTGCCGCAACTCTTGGGGCACAGGCTGGGGCAGTGGGGTATGTCCTTGCTCGCTCACTCACTCACTCACTCACTCACTCACTCACTCACTCACTCACTCACTCACTCACTCACTCACTCACTCACTCACTCACTCACTCACTCACTCACTCACTCACTCACTAACTCACTCACTCACTCACTCACTCACTCACTCACTCACTCACTCAAACCCACCCTTTTGTTCACATACACGCCCACACATGCGCCAACATAGTCCTGCCCTCATACGCTTACTCATGCTCCAGGCAACCTGCACCCAGAGTGCATGCTGATATGGGAACTTGAAGTTTGACAGTATCTCAAAGTATGCCGACGTGCAGGGCTACTTCTTGATGGACATGTGGGGGGAGGGTCAAGCCAAATTTGACCCCACACAGGGTACGTGTGGGCTAATCGAAAATACTTGGTTCCCTCTCCTCAAAAAGTACTCAGGCTTGAACAACTAGGTGTTTGGGAATGGCTGAGTTGGAGTTGAATTGCACTGCCGTGGCCGGGTACGAGGCTGACTTGCACGTCAGCCTCTACTGATTCTGTGATGCTGTCAAGGCACTGCAGTAATGAAGGTTTGCTGCAGACGATTTGCGACCAATACGATATTGCACATGCATGTTGTTACATAATGTACCTGATACCCTAATCAGTTATATTTAGATCACATTTGGCCAGAGCAGCACAGTAGAGCAATGCTCATCCAGGTTGCAGTGACCCTACAAATGTGACAAAGCAACAACTGTGATAGTAATTGATTTGCACAGCTTTGAGCATTTGCTGAAGATAGTAGTGACCCATGGGAACTGGTTGGAATCTGTGAATGCTATCAGCCTCCTGGTGTGCGTTGCTACTGCACCACTGCATTGCACTGCCTTGGATTAAGTTTCAATTTGCTTCACAAATTCTCCCTTCCACACTTGGTTGATCTCTACTTTCATTCAACATGATCGCAATTGCTATATGTTACGTTACAATAGTGTGGTGGATTCTCGTTTCTGGTCCTTGGCTTTTGTCCGCCATGCATTGCTGCTGACGTCAGACTAAAACACAGTATCACTCTTGAAGACACTGTAAGTATCACTCACAAACAAGCTTTGTGTGCTATGGATCATGGTGGTCCTTACACACTTTTGTTAACTCCTGTAAGACACTTGCGCATGTGTCTTACAATGCAGCTTCAAGCAATGTCAGATAGGTTCGTGCATGAAAAGCAGAAATGCTTCTGCTACCATAAATGGTATGCATCTGGATGCATCTGTGGTTTTGAGTTTACCAATGTATGTGTCTGATGTGATGCTGCAAATTTGCCATCATTGCATCTTACATGCAGGTGAACTCCAGATCACTTACAGACAAGTCACAAGCGCAACCACTGCAAGCCCCTGCAACAGCTTTGGCCACAGCTTGTACATGTAGAGAGCACACCATGCTGATTATGTGCACTTGCTGTAAGTCGTAATAATTGCTGGACGGTACCTACCCATATTTACAAAAGCCACAACATCATGTCATAACACCAAAGACACACATCACAAACGAAGCTGACTAGTCCTATGAGTACTCAAAGCAGCTGGATGTCATGCTAGGCCAAAAGCTGGTTTTGCACAATTGCTGCTTTGCTGTCAAGGTTTATGGGCTGGCTGCAGAGTATCAGCTCATCATTTCAGATGTCAAACTGCTGTCATAACTGACAAGGCTGCACAGCTGCATTCTGCTCACCAGGCTGCAGATTATCACTGGCTGACTGATACTACTTTCCGGCAGTGGCAGTTGCGTTGGCAGCTGCTGATGATGAGTCATCATCAGTAGTCATGGTGAGCTTGGAGAGGTCAATGGGGACAATATCATTGGCGCCGCCTTGAACAGTGTTCTTGCTGAAGCCCACCTCCTTCTGGATCTTGCAGCTCTTGCCAGTGAACTTCACTGCTGATTCTGACTTGTGCTGGCAGCTGCCTGCAGACAGCAAACACCAGTAACTTGAGCAGTCTGCTGATATGACATGGACATGCTCTTTTCTGTGCTGGACTCCTCTTACAAACCCAACAGGCATAAGCTACAGCCTTGCTGCAGTTATGACAGCAGGATTCCTTGTTGTGTGCAGAGGAAAAGCTTGTCGTGTAAGCTTATGCTTGCTTATGCTGAGTGGCATTCATCAGTGTAATGCCATTTGGAGGTACAGTCATCTAGCAGGAAGAGGAAGAGCAACCTCGCATGAGCATCAGCAACAAGCAAGCCAGCACTGGTGGTAGTAAGGTGAATGACAGATAGCCAGAAGTGCATGTACACATTATGTTATTCATGACACCATAATAACCGTGTAACTACTGTGTAAGTACTGTGTAAGTACCGTGTCACTACTGTGATGTTTGATGTCATACCTGCTAGCTTGGTGAGCACAAGTTGTGCAGGCTTGCAGGTAACTTGCTTGGTGGAGTCGTCCAGCAGGCATTCATGAGGCTGCAAAGCCAAGATGATGGTTGGCCCTGAGCAAGAGGCTGGCACCTGCACACACACATGTTCCATTTTGTTGAATGGCTTACAGTCTGGGGTGTGGAGCCACTTGTGACTCATCAAACATCCTGGCTTGAGAGCACAGGTGTAAGGCATCACAAGCCCTTCCTAGTGTGCACTGTGCTGTGAGGCACTCAGTGATGTCAGGTCTTGTACATGTACGTTTCATTCCCTGTTCAACCGGATATGCACTCAGCCAGAAACAGTTTGTGTAAGCGTGTAGGGCAGCAATCAATGAAGACATGGGGGTTGGACCTGATTTCCAGGCACTTGTTGGGATTGAGGCAGTGTTGAGTTAGAAGCCTGCCAGCAGTAAACTCAAGCAATATAGCAAGCTTGCCATGATTAGATCACAACAGACATGTTTGGCAAAGGCAACATACAAGGTTGCGCATCAATGTACACATGCCATGCATATGTATGAGTTATGTGGTACATGTTTTACATGTCAAACATGTTTGAGCATACACGTATCGTTAGATTAATATTCAGCAGTGGTGATCACCTTTGAGCTGTTCTTGAAGGAGTCAGGTGTGCAGAAGGCATTGATGATGTCATTCACGTCAGCCTTCACCTGCATTTCATTGACATTTGATGATATGCACTGCAAGAGGACAGTTGACAAGCAAGCATATGCATGTGACTGTTTGCACTAAGGTTCTCTAGCAATTGTCATATTCTGCATGGCATGCCTCACAATATTTGCTGCAAACCAGGACGCATGCGGCATGCATGCAATCTGCAGCCCTGGTGTGCATGCAAAATGACATTGACACTTGTCAAAAGGCAGGGCAGGCTTGCTTTGGTCAGAAACAATGTGCTTTTTGGACTAACAAATTGCAGGCTAGCCATGCATGGTATGTAAGTTTGGTGTGTGGCAGCATCACATAATATGCTATTATGATATGATATGATATGACATTATCTGATATGACATGATACAATATGATATAATATGACATGATATGATATTATCTGTCATGGGGAAAAAAATGAGAAGCATACCTGGTCCTCGGTGGTAGGGACACCTTCAGCTTGGATCTCTTGCAGCAGGTCAGCAATTGGGGTGGTCTGTTCAAAGTCACCTAGCTGAGTCCAGTCTGCACCAATACCAGGCAAGCTGTTGGTTGAGAAACAGAGTGCATGTCGTGTACATTGAACACTCAGGAAATAAGTGTGCTGATGATGCTCATGGGATGCAGGCATGCTTGGGACCATTCAACTGTGTGTAACATGCTTAAATGCTTCGTTGCCCAAAGCACTTGTTAGCAGCAGCAGTGCGACTGCATAGACCTTAACAATGGCTGTGTGGTGCAGAAAGCAGCTGCTTGCTCTGTGCACAAAGTGATAAGGTGGCTTGCTGGTCTAGATGTGCAGTGGAAATGGTGGAAAGATCCAGAGCAGGTTTTTACTGAAGTTTTGCAGAGCTGTGGGCTCCAGAGAACTCCAGTTGCTGCTGAGAAGAGTGTTGGCGATGTCGTTCCAATCACTTGAGGCTGTTGGAAAGATACTGGAAGCCGCGGAAGCCGCTGCGGAGGAGGACTACGTGACAGAAGCGATTTAGCGATAGTTGAAACAGGCGTTATGATCACTGGTGCCAAGCTGGTGCGAGCTTCAAGGTCATTGTGTGCAACGATATGAGATCTGTCCACTTTCACCAATATAGCATTCTGTATACCTGCAGCAGGTGACGATGCAGTCTCCGGTTTGTACTTGGAGCAGCTCCATCTTGATAGTTGACGATAGTGCCCCAAAAATCCGTCCATTCTGCAGCACACAAGCGGCATCGTTGCTGCACCATACCAGCAGACACTGCCGGAGAGTACCAGATACCTCGGCTTCTATGCGACTGGACTTGCGCGTTGCTATCAAGCTACAGGATCACGCTACCCACGACAACATTGCCTCTTGCCAAGCAGTATACGCTTGACAAGCGTTCGAGATGGGCGGCGTGCATTGCATTCACCTGAAGTTTGAGCTGCAGCATTGCTTACTCTCACAGCAAGGAGCAGCGCTCCGGCAAGAAACCACCTTTGCATGGCGTTCAACCTGACTCACTGCACAAGCGGATTTAAGCGGGGACCAGGGTGCGACGTGCGATCCGCGACAGTTGTTGCCTGCTTCGAGCGTGATGGCAGCCTGTTGCGTCCGCACCGTGTTTCAGCCTGCATGATGTGGGTGCGTCAGCGGCAGAGCCAGTTGAGAAGTTCGGAGCTCCGATGCTTTCATCGTCCCAGACAAGGGCTCCTGTTTGGGACAGTAAATCTTTCTGGGGATGCCGCATCTTCAAAAACAGCGACGAACACACTCTCGTTGCACGCTTGAACGCCGCTGCAAGCTGTGACAACCTCAATGACATGATGCACAGCGACAAAAGTTGCACCACACTAGGTCGGAAGTCCGATGACGGCGACTCTGCGACGTTGAAGGGCTCTGGCTGGAGCCCTTGAACTGACTCACCCGTATCAGAAGCAAGGCCTTTCAGCGATACAGAGGCCTGAGCATGATGACAGGCTTGCCGTCAAATGCTCCTGTGCGGCGGTTGCCGAGAAACAGAACAAAAAGTACCGACCTAGCAGGCGACAGCTCCAACACAGCTGAAGAGCTGGATCGTGCAGTGCAAAAGTTGCAGCAAGAGGTATCTCCTGTTCTGCTGCACCGTGTTGCAAATGCCACTCATCTCTTGTACCACATATTGGTATCTTGACAGCGCCTACTTCCCACGCACAGATTACATTCTCTGTTTTGTACAGAAAAAGAAAGGCACCTTTGTCCTCAAGCTATCCTACCAAGCTGTTGGAGTCATATTTGGTGATCTAGGTACAGTCACTCAAGCTCCAGCATTAACAGCTTCCGCCAAAGCTGCTGTGCCAAATCATTTGGTTGCGTTGCTGATTGAGCAGCAGTCTTGCTGGTTAACTTTTCCCAACACAAAATGTGTTTTGTAGGCACTTCACCTTTGTACACCTTCCCAAATGTGTTCTCATCAGAGCCAACTCCATTGGATGTGCTGGGCGCGGTCTCTATTATTTTCTGGACCATCACTCTCATCACCATTGTCAAGTATATCCTCATTGTCATGAATTTCAATGATGAGGGCGAGGGTAATGCCTCTTTCAGCTTTACAGACTCACAGTACATCACAACTATTCCTCTCAGACCCTTCAATACATCAGTAAACGCATGGCTGCTGTGTCAATACTGCATCTTGTGTGGCCTGGTCATAACTTTGCACAACATTTCATAGAATGTATGTTGCCCGGCCCTCCATGTTGGTCAATCTTGCATGAGGTTGAGACTGCACTTTGAGAGTCATTCTCTGCAGTTGTAGACTGTAGCGCTCTGCACTCAAGACATCTGCTGCCCTTAAGACATCTGCTGCACTTAGGACTGAGGCATCAGTGCACCGTTGCTTGAACATGACACAAGAATGACCTCTACCAGTCAGGCTATCTTGCATTGCAGGACAAGCCACATATACCTTCCTGACTGTGCATGATAATGCTTGCAGGTGGCATCTTCGCCATGTACTCTTTGATGTGCAAACGTCTAGGCATTGGACAGTATGCACACAGAATCCCTACAGATGTAGACAAGGCTAGGTGTGTGCTCTGCCTGTGTCTGTTTCTAGCTGGCTCTTACAGTCTTGTATGTCACCTGGTCTCATTTGGACGTACGGGTCTTTCATCTTTGTATCACTTTGCGCAGTGACAGACTGGCCATCTCATGGCTTGATGCTAGGATACATCTGTTCACCTTCTTCTTCTCTTTTACACATTTGACAATCAGTGCACTGTTGAGTGAGGCGTGTCAGCAGTACCCAGCAGCGTATCATCAGCAGGATTGTGACCTTTGAATCTTGCTTGAGCTCCCATGGACCCTGCAAGCGTTCAGCTTGACTTTGATGTTGGTATGAGACTTGAAGCAATTTGTGCAAAGCGCGGTCTCAACACTGCAGAGGAAGAAAGACGAATCCACTGGCTGATAAGGCAGCTGTCGCTGTGAGGAAGAGCAAAAGGGTGCAGCAGGCCCTGCTGCTGCTGGCAGTCTTGGGGACTAGCATGACCATTGGGGATGGAGTCATGACAGCTGCTGCTTCAGGTACCATGCTTGTCCATCATGCAACTGCACTTCATCCTTTGCAACATGCATGTAATTTTGCTGTGTGCATTACATGTGCAATCATGATGATACGCTCACCTCAGTAATTAAATTCCTCCATTGTGCAAAGCTTTTTCATCAAGTTGCCACTGCAGTTTTGCATCTGCAATATCCACCTGCAAGCTGCTGAGATTGAATAGGGTGAGACACAGACTGTCAATGACATGCCGGACATGATGTGACGTCCACACTGTCCCAGCCTCAAACATTGCTGACTCGCCTGTGTGCTGAACTGCAGTGATGTCCGCCATGTCAGGTCTCCAGATTCCTGATCCAAGCTTGAGCAACGGTAAGGCATCATGCTAAACCTCACCCTGCATCTGACTGCTGGTTCTTCATATCATTAACGGGTTTGTAGGCACATATTTTGTTGGCCGCATGCATGTTGCCTGTATTGTTGATGATTAGCATGTATGTTGCCTATGTTGACGACAGTAAGCATTTATGTTGCCAATGTCAAAATTAGTCAGCATGTTTTTGTACAAGTATGTCTGTCAGTGCACAGTGCAGAAGGCAATGCAGGCGTCCTTGCGTCAATGAACTGCACGACGGGTATGTCAAATCAGTGTCATGTTTTGAAACAAGTTGCAGCTTGGCATTCTAGGAAGACAGCTTTGATTTCAAAGCATAGAGCAGATGTCGTTGCAGATGTCAGCAGCATCTGTTGTGCTTCATGGTCTGGGTAGCATTCAGCAGTGCATCTCTACAGACATAGACTTTATGTATTGACAGCGATCAACAAGCCAATCACCTCATTTGCTGTGCTGCATCACCAAGGTTGCATTACACAGATTTGCATGAACGCAAAAATGGAACTTTTCTTGCAGATGTCATTGTGGGCATCAGTGTGGCAGTCCTCTTCGTCATCTTCTGCCTCCAGCGTCTGGGCAGCAGCAGAATTGGCTTCCTGTACTCACCCGTCCTCATCACATGGTTCCTAGTCAATGCAACCATAGGTGTCTACAACATCGTGAAGTGGCAGCCAGATATCTTCAAGGCAGTGTCACCCAGCTATGCTGTGAGGTATTTTCAGTCTGGGAGCCGAGGAGCGTGGTTGAGCCTTGGGGGGTGTGTGTTGTGCATCACGGGCAGTGAAGCCATGTTTGCTGACATGGGTCACTTCTCACACAAGTCCATTTTGGTAAGGTCCTTGCTCATAAGGTTCAATGCCAACATACATGCAGGTACATACGTCACTGCCTTATTATATTGTCGTTATTGTACATGGCACACCCTGATGTGCAACAGGCCTTTATCAAGGGGCGCTGGTGTGTGTTTGCATGAAGTCTGGACGAAGTATGGTATGCGTGCACCAGACATGACTGCCACTGTGAGCATGTTTGCTGACGCTTGTCCTCTTTTACACAGCTCTGTTTGACACAAGTCTGTCTATCTTTGTGTCTCCCCCATCCGCCTATTCCTGCCTGCAACTAGGGCTTGAATCATCCTGCACCTTTGTGTCATGTTCAATAGTACCAAATGTTAATGTCCAGATCAAGGTCTCACCAGAATGTGTGGCTGCAGATTGTGGCTCTGGGACTGGTGTACCCTTCTGTCCTTCTGATCTACTTTGGGGAGGCAGCTTACCTCATGCACAATACTCAGGACTTTGCGCAGTCTTACTTCAAGGTAAACCGCTGTCAAGATGCAAGGTCTTGGTCTCCTGTTGGCCGCTGCTCATTGTGCGGCCAGCAAACAATGATGCTTTATCTGCAAAAGAAAGGATACAAAGAGTTAATTACAATGCTGCAAAGAAATGCAGCAGCCTGTTAGGAAATTGCCTGTAAGCCAAGTCAGACAGCTACATGAACACATATAAAGGAACTTGAAATTGTCTCGTTCAATTGCTGCATACAGGTTTTTTTGTGACACACGTCAGAGAGCCATGCTTTTCAACACTCGCAAGCAAGGTCCCGTCCGACTTTTGCATACACCTGTTCTCCTGCAAATGCCCTTTCTGGCTTTGACCTTCAAAAACGTACGGCAGACTTTTATGGCATCCATTACACAACTGCTGTCATGCAGGCTATCCCAAAGCCCATGTACTGGCCATGCTTTGTGATTGCCACAGCTGGGGCCCTGATTGGCAGCCAGAGTCTGATCACCTCCACCTTCTCCATTGTGCGCCAGGCCATGCGCCTCAACTGCTTCCCCCCTGTCAGAATCCTGCACACAGGTGAAATACCCAATCATCAATGTGCTCCTTCTCAATTTTCTTCTCTCTCTAAACTGTTGTACGATGTAGTGTGTGGTCAGTGGGTCAACTGCTCTCACCCCCTTTTCCCCCCTCCTCCCTCCTTGAAAATGTTATATACAGACAACCATTTCAATGTGGTCCTTTCTCTCCACACTGTTACACCACAGCTGGCAGGTTGAATGGCCCAAACCCATGCTCATCCCACGTCCTCTCCCAGCGAACATGATGCTGATTTCACTGGAGGTAGGAGAAATGATCAGTCAGTGTCCCAACTTGCCCCCCTCCCGCTCCCCTTTCCTGCTCCCCTCGGCTGTCAACATCTTGCACACAGATGACAGACTCAATCCTTTATATGCTCCTTCATCTCACCACTGGTACACCCTGTACAGTTCAGCCAATGTCTCAACTGCTTCCCCCAAGCTTTCACACAGATCACAAGCTCAACCGGTGACATGGTTCACAACCTTACTTTACACACAACTGCGACATCCTCCGTCTTGAGGCATGCCTGCTCTTTGTGCATGCACACCACGTAGTACAAACGCAAGAGTTACTGCTGGGTCATGCCCTGCCACATTCTGCGCAATCTTCCTTACACAGCTGCATTTTGGATATACATGTGTATATGTGCATGTATACAGGTGTTGTTACACGTGCACTGATGTTGACAGCTTGAGTGTGTCTGCAGGAAGCAAGGTTGAAGGGCAGATTTATATCCCAGTGGTGAACTGGCTGTTGGGCTTGCTGACTCTGGCATGTGTGCTCATCTTCCGTAGTAATACAGCCATCGGCAACGGCTTTGGTGAGCTTTCTCCCAACCTCCCTTCTATTGTGCCAGCATGCCTCTGCAGCTTGCACGCACATTTTTAGAGCTGTAGCCATATTTTGAGCTGTAGCAGGTATCATGCTTACAAGGAGACGCAGTTAGGCTAGGAAGCATCAGGCTTATGTGCATCATGTGCGAAATACCATACAGGAACGATGGTAATGACAACAACAATAACAATCATGATAGTAACAGTAATAATAATAACAATAACTATTTCTCTGTGCAGGTGTGGCGGTTGTGGCAGTGATGTGCATTACCACCCTGATGGCCAGCATCTGCATGCTGCTGGTGTGGCGCCTGCACCCAATCATCCCATTGGTGTTCTGGCTGGTGCTCACCTTCGTTGAAGGAATCTTCCTTACCTCTGTCCTCTACAAGGTACATCTTTTTGTGCTTATGAGCGTCAGAATGCAAGGGACGTTGCATTCTCAGCCAGGCAAACAGCAAAGCCACCCTCAAATGCATAGGGTTTCCCCTTGCTTAACTCTAAAGAAGAAGAAGAAGATTACAAGCTTTGGCCAGCCTTCAAGTCTAATCGCTCGTGGCAGAGCCTCAGCAACCCTGCCAAACGTCATTCATTTATGTCAAACTAAGTGTCGGTGACCCCCAGATAGAGATGCCATGTCAACACCATATGCCTAAGCTAGTTAGGCTAAACAAAGGCCTGAACAAAAGCAACTTCATGTCATCTTGAGATTTTTCGCTATGTGGGCTCTGAAGAAACTATAAAGTTGACAGGTTCAGTGCTTGGCCCTACTTTTCTGGCCTTGATCTCTGTCTTTACCAGGGAACTCCTGGCTTCCTTCATGCTGTGGCTTTGGTTTGCTACATGGCACACCTTGTCTTTGCCTTGCTTTAGTATCTGTTCCTTACATGGTGTGCTATCTTGACTGTCCAGGGCTACACCTTTGCTGATCCCTGTACAAAGTGTGTCTTAACTCTAACCAAATCAAATGAGGTGACTGAGCAAGAACAAGATGCCTCCCCAGCAGCATGCTGTAGGCCCTGACAGAAAGCTGGTCTGCGTGCAGATTCCATATGGGGGCTGGTTCCCTTTGGCTCTGGCAGCAGGCTTCTTCTTCCTGGCTTGCCTGTGGTTCTGGGGCATGACTAAGCTGCTGCGCCATGTGAACCACATGGCGTCTCAGCAGGCTGTTGATCAGATGAGCAGCAGTGAGAAACCAGTCGATGGAGAGCTACTTAGAGCATCAGGTCTGTCACAGGCTGCCTCCTGGCAATGCTGTCTGATAATGGCATGATTTGTGCCTGTCTGTCAGTCATACGGTCTGTCTGTCATACGGTCTGTCTGTAATATTGTCTACCCTGTGGGGTGTATCTTGCATTGTCAAAACAGACTTGCAAGTGGCAATCTTTTGCTGACATCACCTACAGCAGCTGGCCCATTTTTTCAGGTGTACTGCACTAAACCCATATTGCCTGTTAGCTGGCACCTGAATGCAGGCCTAATGCTGTGAAGCAAATCATACATGAATTACTATGCGGACTGCCAAAGCAGGACGTCATGCACGCATTTTGCAAAGCTATATGTACCTGACCCTAGGGAAGAGATGTGAATGAATGAGTAGTACTCATGCATGAATGAATGAGCAAAGTGAGGTCATGAGTGTAATGAATTGAGTTCATGCAGGTGCTGTAGCAGCTCGTGCAAGAGGCCTGGCCATATACCCCACCCACCCAGCTTCTGGGGTTCCTGTTGCCTTTCTGCACCTCATGCGCACCATGCCTGTGCTGCATGACGCCACCATCTTCCTCACAATGCGCAAGGTGAGCTCACACACCTGCTGACCCACCGCTTTGCTTGAGGGGAGGGGGGGGGCACCTAACGCAAGTGGCTGTTTCTGCAGTCTTCAACTGGGTTTTGAGTATTCACACTGTTACTGTGGTGTCTAGCTCCAGCACCACGCATGTGCTGCATGAACAACCATTGAGCTGAACTCACATGATCAACTTCTTGTTTTGGTTATGATTGGCCTATAATACATGGCATACTCCAGTGGTCGCCGGCATATTTTTTTACCTGCCAAGGCCAAGGCCCTACCCCATGAGGGGCCATCGGCTCTTGTGATCCAAACATGATCCATGCTCTGCCTCATCTGTGAACTGTGAGTCCAGGTAGCCCTGCCCCACATGGGTGAGACAGAGTTGGGCTGAACTTACATGATCCGTGCACTGCCCCATCTTTAATGACTGTCAGGTGACCTATGACCACAGGTAGCCCTGCCCCATATGGGTGAGACAGAGAGGTTTGAAGTGCGCCAGCTGAAAGGCCGCTGTGTGTATGAGGTCACCTGCCTGTACGGCTTCAGAGACACAGTCACACAGGACAGAGCATTCCTAGAAGCCATGCTGCGCAAGATCTGTGAAGATGCTCGCTATCGGGCCATGGCCGCCAGGTGAGGCAGCAAGGATTCTCGTGCGTAGATAATCTTACCAGGCACTATGTGAGTATCAGAACAAGGCGCTGCTGTTTGTGGTAAAGCGCAACTGCATGTCACAGCCACTTTGTTGACGTTAAACCCTAAGCAAATAAGGCAACTTTGCTGCTGCTGCTGCTATGTTGCATGCAGTCATGTTGCAGTTGGCTTGTCGTGTCAGCATACATGCTGCCAAAAACAGCCTGCAGCTGTGCTTTGTGTGACTTGCCATGCCTCAACAACACATTTGCTGATTGCACCTAACGCTTAGACCTTTTTGACCCAACATGTGGCGTTCAGGTCATCTGCGGTGGACATCTATGATCAGAAAGAAAAGGCAGACTGGAGGACGTTCTGCATCACCCCTGATGCAGCTGTGCAAAAGGAGGAAACACAAAACTCAGAGGTAGTGCTTGATGTTGAACTAGGGCCAGTAGATAGCAAGGCAAGGGGCATAAAGGCAGCTGCAGTCCAGCTGCCTCCAGTTTCAGGCCAAGATACGACTGCCTCACCAGCTGCTACATCAGCTGCAGCCACAAGTGCAGCACCGGTACAAAAGCAGATCCAGGCAGATTGCACCAGCTGGCATGCTCATGCTGAGCAGATGATTGCATCATTGCAGCATGATCAAGAGCTTTCAAGTTCAGGATCCCAGGACTCTGCTGCTGATCAGCAGCAGCCTTCTTCCTCTCAAGGTTTTGTAGAAGAAGAATTGAAGGCTCTGCAGAAAGCTGCAGCTGTGAATGTCATCTGTGTTGAGTCGCAAATGACAGCTAGAGCTGCAGAAGGGAATTCTTGGCTCAAACGAATCTTTCTTGAATACCTGTTTGGGGGAATGTGTGTCATAGCTGGATCAATGCCACGTCAAAGTGTACAGACGGCGCAAATGCTTCAAATAGAGATCCCTGTTTATCTCCAAGTGTAGAAGTCCACAACTGGTTTGTTGGTAGCTTGTGGCGTGCTAACATGTCCGTGTGTTGGATGCAAAATGATGTGCCAGCATAGTCATGATGCAACATCAAGCAGATGTTTGTGAAGATAGCAGTCCCAAAACCTTGCCAAGCAAAGATTTAGTCACCGTCTGGCCTGAAGTCTTGGGCAAAGTCTTGATCATAAAGGGTGGGTTACGAGTACAGCTGTGAGGTCTGCTGCCTTCAAGTTTGCTTGCGTGCTTACAACTTGATAGGAGCTGCCATCTAGAAGCCATCTTGTCAGGCAGATCTGTGAGCAACAGTTGTCTCAATAGACAACCTCGTGTGCTGTCTTAGAAATTCCTGAGTGTAGAATCAGTATTGATATCTGTAGATTCTACCTTCTGAAGACTATCGAACCAGCCTGTAAACCAACGCATCAAGTAGCTCAAGGCTCACCTTAATGGCTCAGGCAGTATGTTACCCTCCTTCAGGGGCGTATGCCATACTCTGTACAGCACCGCACAACACAACGGTTTGTCAACTCACTCCAACACTTTGATTCCATGCAGCAACTGATATATATATTTGCCTAACTGACTACTGACCTTAGGGTTTTCTCTGTGATTTGTCACAAGCATGTAGGGTTGTGTGTGTGGTAATGCTGACATAATGGCCCTGATTAGTAAGCAATGTTTTGTCCATGGTTACCCTACTAACAGGACGTTATTGTACGAAAGATCATATCAATCTACGTCAGAGCTGATACTGTCCTTTTTATCTATAGCAAGCCGTTGTACTGAAGTTCTTTGTCATCACGTTGAGTCACAGTGTCCCCTGCCCCCATCATCTATGACATCACATTGTTACCCAAGCCATGAAGCCAATGTACTGCCTTTCCTGCTCATGTCCAAAGCTGGCTTAACATTTTACAAGTGCCGCACCAGGGCTGATCAAGCTATAACACAATCTTGCATCTGCCAACTGCGCACACAAAGCATTTTGAAAGGCAGCTTTGCAAGGAGCCCAACATCGGCTCAATTGGTTCGTTGCAGTATACAGTGCATAGACATAGAACATGCTACCTCTTTCAAACATTGATGTCTCCATATTGCATAGCATCTCTTGCCAGTCCTTTGTCATGGAAAAACTGCTTAACCAGCGATAGGTGAAATGCTGCTGTCCCAAAGGATGTGTCCAACAGCAAGTAGTGCTGGATTGTCACTGTACCGTCAGTGCTCCACTTGTCTTTCTCTTTGTACCTGCACATGTCAGCAGTAAGTGCTGTCTCATGCAGACAAAGCATTATCTACACAGGCACATAGCAGCATGCAGATGGACCTTCGTGCAATACAGCAATTGTTCCCAAAGGCAGAACATCAATGCTGCCATTGTTGTGATGCCACATGCATGGCGCTATTGTGTTGCTGTGTCTCTGTAGACATATACCTGCAGATGAGGTCTGTCAGCTCAGCCCAGGTGGTGGGTTTGTGGGACGTTATTCCGCCCACTTCTTGCTTTGCTCTTGCTTCCAGGCGCTGCTGCCAGATACCCACATCAGATGGCTGACATTCAATCACAGCAACATCTGCATTGTGCTGAAGCCATTCCACATTGGTAAGGACACTCAGTCCTCATGTTTGCTGCTACATGAGCTTTGAGTGAATGGAACAGTAGGAAATTGCAGCACTGCAATGCAAGCATGAATCTTCACCAATTTTCACCTGTTTTGCAACGGCAAGCGCCTTCTGATACAGTTCCACCTTGCTGAGTGGTGAGTCCACCACAACACTCTGTTGACAGGCTAACTGGCTTGCAGCCACACTGAACATGACTTCATACGAGAGGGCATTCAGGTCCCAGGTGCCTGCAGGGCCATATTGCTCCTCTGCAGCTCTGAAACAATCTCTGGCGTCGTCCTTGTCGGCCAGAGAAAGATGTAAATATCTAGCAAGTTGCTTGGCGAGGGTAGACTTTCCACTGCCAGGATGGCCTTTTAATAATAGCAGAAGAGGTGCCGCCTTATCGCACTTGTTTCTGGTGGTCATGTACCGAAGTTCGTTTGATGCGAGGCCAAATAGCACGTTCGAACATGCGATTCGCTTTTAGCTCAGGTTAACAGACACGCGTATTGAGCTTTGAAACCACAGCTGTACACATCTGCCTGAGTGGGCGACACGCGCTGTTGCTAAACATCAACAAGCATGAAACTAGATGAAAGCTTACAGAACAGTCATGATCCGCCCAGTCACAGCATCGGCGCACCACGACAACAGGGCTGCCGCAACCTGCATAAGTTTTCGGATATATTAGTCACCCGTATCTTAGTCAAACCATAGTAAAGCGACTATCAGCAACTGCACTTAAATCGCGACGTCATAAGGTCCCACACGTTGGTGTAGTTGGCACTGTCGTTACCAGACAAATATCAGCATGGTGGGTGAGAATGGCTCCGCGCACCCGACTCCCAGCACGGAACAGCTGACCAAGACTGCATCCCGGCTAGCTGCCAAAGGAAAAGGTTTGTTGGCATCAGACGAGAGCATTCGAACTATCGGAAAGCGCATCGAAAAAGCTGGTCTGGCAAATACCGAAGTAAGACGGAAGACACTGTGTTGTCACGGGCCTTTAAGAAAGTAGCTTGAGCATTTCACGCTCTGCAGGAAAACAGACGCAGCTATCGAGAGAACTTTTATACTGCTGACATTGGAGAGAGCATTTCTGGGGTGATCTTGTTCAAGGAGGCACTGTGTAAAAAGGCTAGTGACGGATCCAGCTTTGTGGAGTGCCTTAACAAGCAAGGTGTCTTGGCAGGCATAAAAGTAGTCGAAGTGCGTATGCAGATGCTTCACAGTGTCTTTGTCCAGCCAGGCTTGGCCTTTTACCTGCATAAGCATTGCATAAGCATTGCAACACCCCATTCCTCAATCTGTACAAAGTGTCCTGTCTGTAGTGTCATAACTTTGCAGCATTTGTTCTTTGTTGCTGGACAATGCGGCTTTCTGCAGCATGATAATGGGTTGACAGGCGCACTTAGCAGACGCGTGTCAACATCCAGCTCATTTGCGGCAGTAGCTGAGCTGTATTTTGAGAAGCTGTATGTTGTCACAAGACGCAGCTTCTTCTCAAGCACATACTATGCTGGTCTCACACCACTAGTGTGTTTTTCTGTTCGTCAAAGTGCTTGCAGTGCACTACAAATCTTCCTGGGAAATGGCTTTGTGACCTCATATATTTTTGCCTTTCAGGGTTGAGTGCCTCTTGAAGGTCATGAAGGGGAAACTGTCACCAAAGGATTGGAGCATCTTGAGGCAAATTGTCAGCAGTACTACAGGTATCCCTGTTCACACCACTTTGTTATTGCTCTTCAGCCCTAAAGTGAAGTATGCATTGCTTTGTGCATCTGGTCGTGCAAGGCTACCCAAACTTTGCTCTCCGGAGAGCAGATGGATTTTGCTGTGTTGAGCAGCCTTATTGAGCTATCTTTGTTGTTTTGCACAGAATGTGTACACAGAGTACACCTTGCAAGTGGCATGGCCAACTGACATGCCAATGCTGAGCATGCAGGCAGGGTGCAAGATTTGCCAAGTGGCGCGCTGCATTGAAAGTGTCAGACAAGCTGCCATCCAAAGATGCCATTGAGCAAAATGCGCAGCAGCTGGCAGAGTATGCTGTGATCTGCCAGGTAATTTTGATTTTTGACTCCAGTACATACTTGTGGGAGGGCAGTGTGATGTTTGCACCTGATGACATTGGCAGCATGCAAGGCTAATCCTGCAATGCATTTGGTATGCATAGCTGGCCAGCATCATTCTTTTCAAGCTGCTGAGTGGTTGTCTGGATCTGCAGTCATGTGGTCTTGTCCCCATCGTGGAGCCAGAATTGTTGATAGATGGGGATCACACCATTGAGAGGTTTGCAGCTGCGTCAGAGGAGGTCATCACACGCTGTGTGCAGCACCTCAAACAGCGGCATGTCTGCTTGGAAGCCTGCCTCCTGAAGCTACAGATGGTCATCCCCGGCACAGACTGCATACAACCCAAGCCCACCCCACAACAGATAGCTCAACAAACCTTTGATGTCATGCAAAGGTC
>JAABUK010002108.1_pt1 | contig 36440 bp, 54 predicted proteins | sample 5559141 | NCBI WGS metagenome assembly JAABUK01 (sample SAMN10711869, study PRJNA513367) | rock metagenome | isolation source: Antarctica rocks | place: Antarctica: Victoria Land, Pudding Butte nord | collected 2016-01-03
CGCGACGGGGCGCGCAGCCGCTCCGAATGCGGCCTCGGCATGCACAGGCGGCGCCAAACCCGTACCTCCCAAGCAATGACATCGGCAGCGCGACGATGCGCCGGATCGATTCGCGCCAGGACGTAAGGACCATCACCCTATGGTGATCTTGTGGTGATGCTTGTGCGTATCTTGAAGGAACCTCGCCGTTGCTCCCGGGACCAGCGGCTCTCCCTTCAGGATTCCCTCACCTCGATCCTCACCACCGCTTCATGCAGACCCACCGCCCGGGCTCTGCCGTGCCGTTTTGGCCCGCACGCCAAACGCATCAGCGCGGGCGGTGGGCGGCGACGTCACCGCCGTCGTCGATTCCTCCGGCATCTTTCGCCTGGCGCAGTTTCTGCAATAATCCCGCCCATACCTGAGTGTGTTTCCGGAAATTCCTGCTCAGGTAGGCATGCGCCGCGGCCCCCTACAGCCGCGGCGTTGTGCTGCTCGGCACGATCCCGCACGCGACCAGGTGAGCGGCTTCCTCGCAGAGGGGTTCAGGCGGTTGCGGCGCCAGTCATGCTAGAAAGCCGAGGCATAGCGATCGACTCGCGCCAACACGGCGGCCACATAGTCGTCCGTGCAGGTGCCGTAAGCGTCGCAGCCCGCTCCAAAGTAGTCGGCCAGCGCCCCCGCCCAGCTTCCCTCCTTGGCGTAGAACGCGGCAAGGATGGTGGCGCCCACTTCAACGTTGACGTCCGGCTCCCGCCACCGCTCCCCGTCGACGCCGAGATCGTCAAACCACCACGGCATCACCTGCATCAGGCCGAGGGCTCCGGCCGACGAGACCGCCGCGACATCGCCCCCCGACTCCAGATCGATCATCGCCGCCAAAAGGTCGGGCGGCACGCCGGACCAGACGGCCGCCCCCCAGATCTCATCGTGCCAGGCCAGCACCGCCGAGTTGGCGCTCGTCGCGGCCTCTTCCGCCGCAACGGAAGAGGCCAGACCAACCGCCGCGGGCGTGAGCAGCACGAGAAGCGCGAGCATCCGGACGGTGTGGGCGACACGGGACGACATGGACGAATTCCTTTCCTGCCGCAAAAGGAGGTCGATTCCGCCGAGGGGCGTCCCCCGACGACGGACCTCGTGGCTTGAGCGGGGAAGCTAGTATTGCGGAGCGATGCCTGCTTAGCAAGAAGCCGCCGGAGCTGCCTTGACGTTTGTGATTTCATCAGCCCCCGCAAGGCCTCAGCATGCCATTGATCACGACCACCGGCGCCAGACGGGCGTAGAATCACCCTATTGGTCCATTGTTGAGGGAGATTCCATGCGCGCTCGAATCGTCGCCTTGTTGATCGGCGTCCTCTTGGTCGCTCAACTTGTGCTGCCGGCAACGGAGGCGTCGGCTGATCCATCGTCCTGGAAGAGCGCGCCGTTCAACCTATCCATTTCCTGAAGCGATCCCTGGATCAGCACGAAGCAAGCATCCGTGCCGGGAGACTATGACCTGCTTCAGTTGACCGCAACGAACGCGAACGCCTCCAGCGAGACCTACGGCATCGTCTCGACTGAAACAGACCCGAGGGTTATCACCCATAAGTTCGTCGAACGCTTCCGCGCGAATCTCGCCTACACGATCACGCAGGAATGGGAAAATTGCCGGTGCGTCATGTCTCACCCAATGATCATCGCCTATACGTCGAGTTCCGGCGTCAAAATGAGCGAGGCGATTGACGGATGGTCCATCGACCTAGGAAAAACCGTGTACGTGGGAGCGTTCAGTCGCCCGGCTGACCCCAACGGGCCATCGCTGCGTGACCTTTACCGGAAAATAGCATTCCAGGTCCCTCCCGCTCAGTACATTCCTCCACCGCCGCCGCCGCCAACGCCGACCATTGTTTCCCGTGATCCCCTGCGCGATGCGCTGAGCATGAGACCATTTACGCCCGATGATTTTCCGGATCGATTGTTTGACCTGCCCACCCGAGTGTCCAGCAACCCGCTTGACGCGGACATCGCGTTCTCCTTTGGCAATTCCAACTCCGTCTATATCGGGTACTGGGTGGAAACGGACACGAACGCGGCGCAAGCGAAGCTTGACGAGATTGCGACGAGTCTCGCGAAAGACAACCCCTCTTCGGCGACGACGATTCACGTCGCCCAAGGCAGTCTCATTTACCATAGCGGAGGGACAGATGCGATTTATTCGATCGAGAGTAGGCGCGTCATCGTTGCCGCCTATATACACAGCGAGGGGAGCATTTCTGAGACCGTGCCTTACGAGATTGACAAAATCGCCATCCTTCACCTGTATAACGTTGAGAAGAAAGTCGGGTAAACCAATAAGGAGGGGGGCTATGCGAACCCGATTCGTCGTCCTGCTGATCGCCGGTCTCTTGATGGCGCCGGGTCTCGCGGCCGCGCAGAACGCTACGCCAGCGGCCAGTCCGGTTGCTAGTCCTGTTGTCCAAGACCCCTGTTTTACGACTTGGCAATGGTGCAAACAAACAGGTTATAAGGGCCGCGTCTATGGTTCATTTCAGCCGACTGGAACTTCTTCCTACGGGCTCGCCGAGATGACAATCGGTGCTGCACAATTTGATACGCCTGCCAATGCACAAATCGCGCTTCCAAATGTGCTTCACACGTTCGTCACAGGATTTGTCACCGACGTGTCGCAGGTCTTTCCGTCAAGTGTGCGGCAAATGGGTGATCGGGCCCTTGCCTATGCTGGACCGGCGACAGACAAGCGCTCTGACAAATCAGTTTGGACCGGAAATGTCGCTGCAATCGTTGTCCAAACCGGCAATATCATCTGGTATTCGTTCGCAGACGGAAGCAGCAATACAAACGCCCTAACCGAGCTCGCGCCAATCGTCGAAAAACTCATCCAGGGGAAACCGGTTACGAACGCTGACATCAATTCGCTTACGCCTGGAGTTGACGATGTGCCTGAGGGATGGAGGTTAGTTGGAAGTGGATTTTTCGGCCACTAGGGACAAACCAAATGCCACCTACATCCCGACCTGCATCTGCCGAGCCCGTGATGCGTCGCCCCACATGAGATTGGCGACTTCCTGCGCCGCCGCCGCGTCTTACGGCGTGATTTCGTCCCAACTGCACGCCATCACTGACGCGGAACCGGTGTTCGACGCTGGCGACGCCAAGGTGCTTGGCGCAGTGCCGGCACTTGACGCGAAGGACGGCACCGTCGATCACGCCGTGTTGATGTTTCTTGCAGCGAATCGGAATGCCGTTCACGCCGGCATCGGCGCGAGCACGCTCCAAATGGCGGCGGCGGCACGCTCCACCTCGTCCGGATCGTCGCTGTCCACCACACTGCGCCGCCAGGCGTGCACCTGCGTCACCAGCTCCAGTTCGCGCTGCTTCGCGGCCTGGTGTGCGCGTGTCGCCTCCTGAGCGGCCGCCTCGGCGCTCCGCAGACGCGGTTCGCTCAGCTCAAGCTCCCCGCGCCGCGCCACAAGTTCGGCGCCGTCCGAGATGAACCCCGCCTCGAGACGGCGTTTGGTCACCTCGTGCCGCTCGCGAAGGTCGGAGACCTCGCGCTGGGTGGCGCTCTGCCGTTCCAGCGCGGCGGTGATCGCTGCGCGAGCGTTCCAGATGGTTGAGTTGGGTTGCGCATTGCCGAGCGGCAAAAGCGCGTCCCGCGCGGCCGTGCGCGCCTCCAACGCCTCGGCGGCCGTCTCCTGCGCCACGGTGATCGCGTCCGGCAGGAGCTCCGCCGCGGTGGCGATCGCCGTGCGGACGGCGGGATCATGCTCGGCGAGATTCGCCCGGGCGGACGCGACCACGGCGCCGCGCCCACTGAGGTCGGTCAGGCGCGCCGCCGCCAGGGCGTGGCGCGCGGTGGCCGCACGATGACGATCGATCACCAACGGTTTGACGGGAAGGACTCGGGTTAATGTGGCTGCGGTCATGCGGTGTTCCTTTCATCCAATGAGGTTGTCACAAACACGTCGCGGCAGGCGCGCACCGCCGCCGCCAGGTCGTTCTCGTCCGCGGCGCCCAATGACTCGGGTTCGTTGTCGACATGCATCAGCGCGTTCGCGAAGAGCAGCGGCGCCAGCAACCGTTCGAACGTTCCGGCCGCGAGCACGTCGTTCGCCTCGGAGCGGGGCTCCGGCATCACCACTACGGCGCGGGCGGCGACGGCGACCTGCTCCGGGTCCGGGGTATCGCACGCGGCGAGGCGGCCATCCCCCCGCACCGCCAGCGCGCCGGCGCCGAGCAGCGCCGGCGCGCGCTCACCCCGGTCACCGACCAGATAGAACGCGACCCCCCAGCGCGGATCGTCGGGAACGGCCGTCGCGCGCCAGGATTGCGATTCCCACGATTCGACCGTTTGGATCGCCCGGAGCGCGACGGCCTGCCGTTCACCGAGCTCCCCGGAATGGCGGCGCAGGTCTTTCGCGACGAGCAACACGCCGAACCGGCGGTACCGCCCTGGCCACCGGGCGGTCAGATCGCCTCCGAGCCGGACGTGCGGCGCGGCGCGCGACTCGATGAACGTCGTTTCTCCGAACGGCATATAGGTCGGCAGATCGCCGCGCCAGTCAAACGCGGGGTTCGCGCGGTCGAACCAGTACCGGGTGATCGCCGAAGCGTCGATCACCGTGGCGGCCGCCGCCGCCGCCAGGGCCGGCGCAATGATCGGCTGAGCGTTGCCACCCGGCGACCAAATCCCGTGTTCCAGAACAGCGTCGTGCAACCAGCCCATTTCTTCGTCCCTTCTCGTCGCTCGGCCGGTCATCCGACGGCGGCCCATTCGTTCTCCTGGATCAAGCCGCCCAGATCGAACGCGCCGATCGGCTTCTTGCCGGTGACCAACAGATCGGTCATCGCCCACACCAAGGCATCGAGCCGATCGGGTGAGGTCATGCCGACCACGTACGTTGTTAGTTGGTCTTCCAGCCGGGGGAAACCGCCGACGTGGTGGATCTTGTTCTGCTCGTAGAGCGACGAGACCGGCTCGGCCCGCGTGATCTTGTTGCGGCTGGCGTGCACGCGCTTGACCGGCGCGCCGGGCCGCACCGAATGAATCGTCTGCACCGCCATGTCGCCGCCTTGATTCGTCTCGATCACGATCGCGTCGGCCTCGAACTCATCGAACGAATTGAGCGCGATCGTGGCCCATTCATGCGGCGTATAGCGCCCGGAGCGGTCGGCGAGCACGTAGCCGTGCTGCGCGTGGTCCTTGCCGGCCACGATGATGCCGGTCTCGTTGCTCTCCTCGTTGGTGCTGACGGCGGGATCGATCGCGACGACGACCCGCGCGTACTCCGGCGCATCCTCATCCTTGACCCGGGCGCGCTCGATCAGCTCGTAGGTCCACAGGGCGCCCGGCGTGTCGGTGAGCAGCTCGCCCATGAGCTCCTGGCGGCCAAGGCGGGTGCCCTCGTAGCGGGCGACCACATCGCGATACGCCGGCGCCAGGTTCGCCATGTTTTCATAGGTCGTGCCCCGCGTCAGGATCGTCGTCGGCTGTTTGACCAGATCGCGCACCAGCGCCGTCGGCCGCGGCGTGGTCGTCGCAATCAAGCGCGGATCGACGCCCAGCCGCAGGCCGAAGAGCAAATTGCTCCAGGCGCGTTCGGGATAGCGCCACGATCCGATCTCGTCGCACCAGGCGTATTCGAACTGCGGTCCGCGCAACCGCTCCGGTTCATCGGCGGAGAAGGCGAGCGCCATGCCGCCGTTCGGCCAGGTCACCTTGCGCTTGGACGGTTCGTAGAGCAGCCGCTCGCCGACTCGGTCGGCCACCGCGAGCAGCCCCGAATCGCCTTCGATCATGACGTCGCGGGCATCGGCCGCGGTCGGGGCCACCAGCGCGAACCGTTTGCAGCCCGCCTGCATGCGCGCATGCGTCCATTCGGCGCCGGCACGCGTTTTGCCGGCCCCGCGCCCCGCCATCAAGAGCCAGACTCGCCACACCCCATCCGGCGGCAGCTGCGCGGCGCGCGCCAGCGTTTCCCAGGGCGGCGCACCGGCCGCTTCGTTCGTGAAGGTTTGCACAAAGTCGTCGAGCAGGTCGCCGAGGCAGGTTCCGGCAAAGCCAGCGCTCATCGCAGCCCGCCCGCCTGAATCCGGATCATCGCGTCCGTGAACGCTCCCAGCACCCGCCGCCGATCGTCCGGATCCTCGAGCGCATCGACCGCTTCCTTGACCGCCTGCTGCACGAGGCGGCTGAAGAGCTGAGCTTGCTCCTTGGTGACCATCTCCTTCGCCAGCACGAGCCGTTTCGTTTCTGCATCCGATAACTTGCGAATGCCGTCGAAGGCCGCGATCAATTCGTTGATCTTGGCGGTTGCGTCCCGCGCTTCCGCGATCGCATGCTCCAGCCGCGTGAGCGCTTCTTTCATGCGGTCCGGATTCCGACCGGCCTGCGCGGCCTTGAAGCCGTCCCAGGCCGATCCGACGTCGCGCCGGACGGCGATCACATCCACGCCGAGACCGCCGGCGAGTTCCGCCGCCAACGCGCGCAAGACCTGGAGTTCTTCGGCGACCGAAAGAAAATTCGGATCCGCCTTGACCTTCAAGTAGTGCGCGTGAATCGCCTCGGGCAACGCGCTGTAGATCCCGGTTTTGAAGTTCGGGTTGGCGACGCCCACTAACGATTTGCCCCCGTGGTAATGGCAGGTCTTGCGTCCGGGGCTGGCCTGGCGCAGACAGCGCTTACCGGTCCGTTTACTCAGTGCGCTGCACTGCGTCACGCCCGGTTCCGTCCGTCCAAGGGGGGACCGACCGTCCAAGGGGGGATTCACGCTTGCGCGTCCTCACGACCCTTGCCCGGCCAGGCATTGAGCAGCCGGTTGAGTTTGGCGCGCTCGTCGTCGCTCAAGCCCGGCGCCGGTTTGTCCGATTCCTTGGCGTCCGGCCGATCTGCTTCCCGCGCGGCGCGCGCGTTCGCGACACCCTCCTGAAAACTCGTGCGGAACTGACGGCCAAGCTCGCGCAGCACGGCGCCGAGCGTCGGGGTTGGTTCATTGCGTTTTTGATCGGTCATCTCAGCGTCCCACCATCATCGCGCGGGCCTGCGTCATCGACGCTAGCAAGCCCTCAATCTCCGATTCGTTCAGGGGGGACGTGTGGAGCGAGATCGAGTTGGTCACCGCCGTTTTAGGCTTCACCTCGGGCCAGGACGCCAATCCTTCAGCAAGCCCCTTCCCCATCTCTCGCCCGACGTCGCGAAACGCATTGCTGGTCTTTGGTTCGGTGTTTTTTTGATCATTCATGCCTGGTCCCCTTGGATCAAAGAAAAAAGCCGCCGGCGCCCGCATTGCTGCGGTCAACCGGCGGCCCATTCGCCACCCACTCTTCTGATGTTCTTAGTTTAGGTTCGGGCGTCAATCTCCTTTGGAATCCAACCGCGCGGCTCGCCGCAAGGGCAGATGAGCGCATAGCCGCCGTTCGGTTCACGATGATGGGGAACGAGAATATCGACGCGGCCGCTGTGATGGGTGCGCACGATGTGGCGGCCGCAGGCGCGGCACCGAACATGGTTGCGACTCACGAGGCGGCTCCGATCGGCTGCCCCGTCTGCGCCGTGAACGCGCGGATTTGTTGGAGCGCCTCCGGCAGCGGAGAGAGCTCACCAGCCAGCACGCGCCTATGCAACGACGGCGCATCGGCCCGCAGCTTGCGCAGCGCCTGGTCAGCAGATGTCCCGGTTGGTCGTTCTTGCGTGCACGTGCGGTTGATATTATCAACGGCATCGTTAGTGTTTACATTGTTATCAGTTAGTGGGCTCCGGAATGCCTTGTACATTGTCAAAGGCATTGACATGAAGGTCTTGTATATTATCAAATGATTCGCGCCAATCGGATTGACGATTGCATTGTTATCGTCTTGGTCGGCGAAGTTTCCTATCGGCCTAGCTTTGCTGTTGACAATGTCAACAGCGTCGTAAGTGGATTGAATCAATCCATTTGCCGGATGGCCAACCGGCCGCTGGGTCTCACGATCGGTGATTTTGCCAGAGATCGCGGCGTGATGCTGGTCGCCAAAGTCCTTGCGCAAACGCCGAAGGTTCTCGTCGGAGCGATCCCGCCCTTCTGGTTTTTCAGTGGACTGAATCAGTCCACTGAAAGAAGGTGAACGACGGTCACCTCCGTTAGGACGAGCCGTCTCGCGATCGATGTTGTCGCGCGACTCGTTCAGCGCCTTCGACATCGGAATGCGTTTCCGCAGTCGGACGGTGTTCACGCGGCCTCCGTTCGTTCGGGCGTTCGCGGAACAAGCTGCATTCGCCCGTCCCGGTCGTAGCGAACTCGCAGGCGTCTTGGAATGACCGTGCCGGCGGGCGCAATCACCAGGTCATAGCAGTGACGATCCCCAATCAGACAGTGCGAGAGCCGCATGCCGAGCGTGGCGCCTGATTCAGCTGGATCGCCGTCACGTCGACCATGAACATGCACGTCGCCACAAAACGGGCAGTCGACCACGACGGCCTGCGAGCCCTTTAAGACAACCTGCGCGGGTGGGAATTGAGTCTGGCGTCGTTCCCGGAAAAAGTTCTCGATGTTGCTCATGCGGCCTCCGGTTTTATGTCGCGACTTCGAAGCCCGGGCGTTTCTTTGGGCGCGTCAGAATCTGATCGTTCATGCCGTTTCTCCCGGATATGCGAAGGGCTGATGCGATATGTCGCCTCGCGTTGGACCTCGTGGCGGACCATGCCGACGAAGTTCGGCGATCGCCGCCAGGCGAGCCGCAAGCTCATCGTTCGCCGCGCGGCGAATGTTTGAATCGGCATGATCGGCTCGCTGAATCGCTTCTTGAACCGACGAGAGGTCGATTACTTGGGGTGGCACCCCTTGATCAGCTTCTTCAGATTCCATTACTGAGGGTGGTAGCCCTTGAGCTTCTCTATTAACAACTAGAGTCATTGAAGGGCTACCACCCTCAGTAATGTCATTCGGGGCGGCAGGCGACATCACCTGATCGACTATTGCTCGAAGTGTTTTGTTCGCTTTGAGTGAATACAGAGAGACACCGGATATCCTCGCTACGCCGCTGCGCGTGACCGGCTGCCCCGCCTCATGAAGCTCGGCGATCGCTTCGAACACTCGGTGCCGGTTCGTCTCAGCGGTCCATGCGTTGCGCTCGTCCCGCGCGTCGTAAAAGCCGGGCGGGGTTTCGCGGTTCGGCGGCGGCGCTCCAACGAATTCCAGCGTGGTGAGATCGTCGATCGGCAGATCCGCAATCGGGTTTCCGGTGAAGAGGTAGACCAACAACGGCGCATCTTGGCTACGCAGAACCGCGCGGCCGCGGCCAATCGCTTGAAAGATCGTGGAGGACTCAGACCAGCGCACGAGTTCATCAACCTCTGGATCGACATCCGCGATCGACCACCGCCCGCGTCCACGTCCAGCGGGATCGACCCAGAGATAGGGCCGCAGGCGAAGCGGGCGGCCGAGCGCGTCGGTCGCTTCGGTTCGTTGCTTCGGCGGATTCGTCGCGAAGCGACACCCCTGCACCAGCATGCGCAGTTCCGAGATCGGACTTGAATAGCGTCCAACGATCGCGATCACATCCGCGCTTTGAAAACGATTGAGCCCTCGCGTCTCGGCGTCGAAGTGCCCGTAGGCGGCGTTCGGGTTCGAAACGCGCAACCGCGGTCCCTCGCCCGGAACATTCGCGTCGAGCCCTTTGAACGTGAAGATGACCGGCGCCGCCGCGCACGCGGTGGCCGATTCGAGCGCAGTCGAAACGCGGTCGCGAAGTGGGTTTGCCTCGCCCGCGAGTTGTCCCCGCGTCATCAGCGCGTCGGCGACCTGGGTGACGTGCATGAACGGTTGCGCGTCGAGGCCGACCTCTTTCATTCCCGGGAAGAGATGGCGCAGCAGCGGGTTCGGCGTCGCGTCGAGGTTGATCACGCAACGATCGCGAAGGATATCGACGAGATGGTCGCGGACCATGAAGAGCTTGAGCCCCCCCGGCGTCAGCCAGAGACGGGAGTCGCCGCCATCGGTTCGGGCGGCTTCGTTGCCCAGCGCGGGCAGGAGATCGAGCAGGAGTCGCAGCGGCACGCGTTGATGCGACGTGGTGAGGTATGGGCGCTCAAACGAATAGCGATGATGTTCGCGATCGTCGTCCGTTGTGAGATTTACGATCTCCCACAACACATCGGCAAGATCCGGGCAGTGCGTGAGCAAGACGTCGCGCGCCGGCGTCCACTCGTGACCGAACTCGCGGCCGCTGGCGATCACAATCTTGAGCAGGTTGGTGAGGCGCCGGAACGCCGAATCGAGGCCGTAGACGCCGTGCTGACCGCCGCCGCTCATGCGGTCCATTTCCGAGAGCCAGAGATCGACGTGATCGGTGGTCAGCACCACCGATTCGGTGATCGTTGGAAGCAGCATTTCATCGACGATGATCACGTCGAAGTTCCGTAGTTCGCTCGATGCGTTGAAAAGTGAGGCGTACGGCGCGATGACCAGGCGGCGCTTCGAGGCAACCTCCTTCATCGTGAGGTAGTTGCAGGACCACTTCGGCCCATAAATCGCTTCGTATTCCGACTTGCAATCCATGCAGACATCAACCATCGGGTTGTGACGATTCTGGCCCGCGAGGTGGATCAACTCTGGCCGGTGACAGCCCCATTCGTGCGTCGATTCTTCATTGCGCCCCTCCATCACCAGGGCGAGCTTTCCGCCCGCGAGGCCGTTCACCAGCGCCTCGGTCTCGCGGGCAAGCTCCTTTGTCGGGACGGCGATGAGCATCCGCGCGTCGCGCGTCGATCCGCTCTTTTTCGCCTTGCCATCCACCTGCGGCCACGCATGATTACGGTGAAGATCGGCGAGCAGTTCCGCCATCGCGAACGTTTTTCCGGTCCCGGTGCTGGACTTGAAAACGGTCAAGCCGGGCTCAATGCGTGCGACCAGGGTTCGAAGATCCCGGCTCAACCGAGTCCGGGTTTCGGCGACGGAGCGAAGCATCCGGATTGGGGCCGCGGCCGCGCTGCCGTCGATTTCTTCAATCTGGCCGGACTTGCGTTCCAGTACGAGCGGATAGGCTTGCACACCCGCGTCCACACCGGCGACGAGCGCATCGTCGAGCCCCTTGTAAGCAGAGTCCCAGGTGGTCAGGAACGGCGCAATGCCGACCGCGACGAGATCCGCCGCGAGGCGATCACGGTGACGCTTGACTTGTTCATTGGTTGCCGCGTCCATGTCGTAGGCGATGTACGCCTCGGTTTTCTTGAGCGCCTCAAGGATTTCAATCGCCCCGGCGTAGTTGCCCACGCCCGGCACCGCCAGCACGGGCGAGCCGAGATACTGCGCGGCGATGTCGGCTTTGAGCGGGCCTTCGGTGATGGTCAAGCCTTCGGACTCGGACATATCCCAACCAGCGCGTTCGATCGGAAACGCGACGTGAATCGGGGCGCCGGATCCGCAACCAAGCTCCTTGTCCTTCGAGCTGAACCAGGAGTATTTCCCCCCGGCGCCGGGGTCGTCCGCGCGGATCTGGAACCCGACGATCTCACGCTTGACGTTGCGAATCGGAATCAGGATGCCGGCCATGCCGGCCAGCGTTGGAAAGAGGTCGTCGTTGCGGTTGTGGCGGACATAGAGTCCAGGAACCGTCCCGAGAATGCGTGAGCCGAACGCGGAGACGAGATCGGCGGCGATAAGCGCCCGCCCGGTTCTCGGCAGCGATCGATAGCTCAGCGCATCGATGTGCGCGTCGGTGAGGCCGCGGGCCAGCAGCGCCGCGCGGTGTTCTGGCGACAAGGCGAGCAAGTCGACGAGCTTTTGATAGACGGCGTGAAGCGTGGCCGGCTTTGCCTTGAACGAGATCGTCGGCGCTTTCGGCTGTTCGGTGAAGACGTCATCGCGCCAATCGCGCGACGCGCCGCCATCCGATCGGTGCATCCATCCGCCGGGCCGGGCCGGGCGATCGCTGGGTTTGCGGCGGCACTGCGTCCACCCGTCTTCGAACGATCGGCACCAGTCGGTGTGGTCGCAGATGGGGCACGGGTTCTTTTTGGAATGGACGACAAACGCGCCATTCGTGCGGGCTCGCGGGTAAAAGCCCGTCACGCGGCGCCTCGTTTCTGCAGCGTCTGGTAGGCGGCATTGATTGCCTGCATCTTGGCGGTCTGACCGCCCTTGTCCGGGTGATGCAGCCTCGCCAGCTCCCGATAGACCGCGCGAATAATCTCTGCCGGCGCGCCTGGAAGCAAATAGAGCGTCGCGAAGTCCTGATCGGTTTTGCGAATCGGCGTTGGTGTTGATGGCTGGTCATGCTCGATGAGTTGAACCTCATCGAAATACCACCGCAGGGTGTCGAGCGCGGAATGCACCCAGCCGGGTGAAATGAGCCACGCCCGTTCGCCCGGCAAGTACTCGCGGCCTGGCGCCGGAATAAAGTCCTTGATCGCTTGGACGACCTCGGCGCGGTATTTAAAGGTGACTTTCAGATAGCCGCCGGGGAGATATTGCGCCCTGGCGGCGGCGCCTTCAGGGGCGCTCACGATCGGCCGCCGATTGAGCAAATTGAATCCCGATTCAATTTGCTCATGACGCAACCATCTCCTGCCAAGAGTCGAGAAAAGCGAGAATACTTTCGGTCTCCGCTTTCTCGGTCGCCGACGATTGCGTCCAGATGTTCCAGTCGATGCAGTCCTCGATTTCGCGCTCGACCAGTTCGCGCAACTGACGCGGATCGAGCGCGTCCAGTTCGCAACACACCTCGCCATGCGTCCCCACGAACCAATCGTGGCGCGGGTCGCGCTTCTTTTCGGCGGCGGAAAAGGTCGGCAGGCCGTGCTCGTCGATCTGCTCGGGTGTGATCGCGACGCGAACGATGGTCGCCTCCCCGCCGTAGCGGTCAATCCGCCCGGGCAGGTCAACGTCGGACATGTATCGGCCGCTCGGATCATGGTCACCGACGTAGATCAGTGTCAGTGGCCGCTCGTCGTTCGAGCTGAGCTCGGCCAGGTCATGCACCGCCGTGGCCGAGCCAAACCCGTGATAGACGCCGAAGGCGATGCCGTAGTCCTGAATGACCGGGCGGAGCAGGCCCGCCACCGTCCCCTTCTCGGACACCACCATCACGCGGTGCGGCTGCGCTTCCCATAGATCTTTGCGGTATTGGGCGTGGGCGGCAGCGAGGAACTGCGTCGGATCATTCCAGCTTGCTCGTTGCTCGATGGTGCGGGTATCGTCGACGATCCATTCCCAGGGAATGTAGCCGTGCTCCCGTGCCGTCGTCAGGATGCGGCTCACGCCGGCGACGGTGTTTCTACTCATGTCGGGGGTGAGCTTCAGGGTGAACAACTGGTAGGCAACGCCTCTGACCGAGATGGGCTGCCGGTCGCGAATGAGCGGCTGCATGACGGCGATCCGTTGCAGGGTCGCCGTGGAGAGGCCGCGCGATCGGGCGCTCATGGTCGCGCCTGTGGCTTCGAATGGTTGCGATGAGGGGAGGTTGGGAGTATGATTTTCACAGAAGCTCCTTGATCGCCGCGGGTTGGTTGGCTCCCCTCCGCGGCGATCGCTATTTAACCGGCCAGCTGCTCAGCGCTCGACTGGTCCTGCACGAATGGCACAACGTTGGTAAGCCGATCGAGATCTCCGATGGCGATCAGACGACGGCGTCGATCCCGTGGATCTCGGTAGACCGAGATCTCGCCCGCGCAGATGCGCCGGTCGATCGAGTACCCGGACAGGCCGGTTCGTTTGGCTGCCTCTTCGACTCGGATGAATTGAGCAAGGTGTTCCGGCATGAGTCGCTCCTCTCGGGGAGACGCTGGCCCGCGACGCGGACCACTTTGGACTAATGCCGAGCATACTTGATTGAATCCAGTAATGCAAATTCAACATGTAATCACTCGTTTTCAATCTGAGATTTATCGACGATACCGAGCTTCCAATCACCAGGCGAACTCTCGGGGTCATTGATCGGACGATGGGAGAACCCAAACCGAAATACTTGGGGATCGTCGCCGGTCTTTATCGGATTGAAGGTAATCTGAATAGATCCAACGCCTTCGATAAGGATCGTTTCGAGTTGCTTTGCCGCTCTTGCAAGCGGGGACTTGGCGGCCGTGATTTGACGGGAAAACTCTCGGAGGGCGACTTGGCGAGCGTGATGTGCCTTCACCCCTTCGTCCAATGGCGTAACGAAGCTATTCGCAACAAGTTTTCGGAGGTCTGCCGAAATCGTCGCGAGATCAATACCGGCTTCTTGGTCAGTTCGCAGCATTCCAATAAGATCGACCATCCACCTGGGATAGATGGCGACCATCGCTCTTCTTTCTGAATCTCGGCGTTTTGTTGGGAACGGAATGATGCCCGCCTGCTGCCAGAAGAGAAGATCGCGGGCGCTAACTTTCACGCCAATCTCGCTCAAAAAATTGAGTAACTCTTCACGCGTGAGCAATGGCTGGGCGCTTTCCAACGCAATGGTTGGTGGAACACGATCCAGCCAGTCAAGCCATGTTTCCTTCGGCGACGAGTTCTTCTTTTCCGTCTTTGAGGGATTCTTCCCCATCGTTGGCGCTTCTCTCGTGGCCATGCCGCTCCCTAGTGTTTTTTGATGATGCTAGGATCAGATCACCCTCTCAGCTGTTGACCCTGGCGAGAGGCGATTGCAAAGAAACGGGGTGGGGAAACTCACCCCGTTTCTTTGCTTAACACCTCGGTTGATGGAGCGGGGCGCGGTTGAACTGCCGCCTCAATCTCGGTTGCGTCGACGAGTTTCTGGCGGCGATCCAATGGGTTTTCGTAGATCGCGAATTTCCCCTGCTTAACCAGTCGCGCCATCGTCATTTTGCTGATCTCTAAGCGTTTGGCTGCTTCATTCAGTGGAATCAATTCGGGCTTAACCATCAGACGCTATCTCTCCTTTTGCGTCCAATTGAGGATGCATCCGCATCGTATACGAATATTCGAGATAGGTCAATATAGGTATTGACCTTGCCTCAAAATAGGATAAGATAGTTTCAGATAGGTAAACGCAATCGCCTATCAAGGGTCAACGATTTTAGTAAACAGAGGAGAGCAGACATGGCAAAGCAGTCTTGGTACAGCAAACAGATCGCCGCCGACGAAGCCCGCAAGGCCGACATGGCGGCGCGGTTCAGTGAAATGTCAGAGCGCGAATTGGTCGCCGAGCTGGGCGAGATCGAGCGCGACGATCGCGCGATGCGTCTCGACCGCACGGCGAATCAAAGCGGCTGGGAGCGATTGGCGACTCGATCGGCGCTCGTGCGGGCCGAGCTTTCGGCCCGCCGCGCGGCCAACCTGGACGACGTCGATGCTCCGACCGACGCGCAAATGGACGAGATGGACCGGTTTTACCGGGCGTTGAACGCGGCGGCCGCCGACGAAGTTGCCGGCCTGGCTCGTGAGCGTGCCGGGATCGCGGCTCGCGACGCCGAGATCGTCGTCAGCCTCGACGCCGAACCGTTCTGATCGTTCCCGCGGCTCACTCGGCAAACGCCGAGTGAGCCGTTCCCTCAAGGAGCACCTCATGCGATACGGAGCAGATTCCTTTTTTGTCTATCCCAACCCGGCCGAGACGATCGGCCTGGCAAAGCGGGCCAAATATCACGGCATGACGATCGAAACGATCACGACCGGCGTCCGGGTCGATCACTACGTCGTCGATCCCCGCGACGGCAGCCGCCACTATGTGACGCTCGTCTCGTGTGGCTGTCGGCAGTTCGTCGGCAGCGGCTCGGCCGCTTGTCAGCACTTGGCGCTGATGCAGGCCGCGTGCAACGTGATCCCCGAGGCGGTCGCGACCGTGGAACTGGAGGCGGTTCGATGAGCCCGACACGTCGGAACGTGCTTCGCCTGGCCGGTGGCTTGCCTGGCCGGTGGCTTGCCTGGCCGGTGGCTTGCCTGGCCGGTGGCTTGCCTGCCCTTGCGGCCACTATGACCCGCGTCGATGCCTTCGAAGCGCTCGCCGAATCGGACGGGATGCAGCCAGTCGCCGGCGACTGGCGCGAAGAACTGGAGGATGCGAACGCCGCCTTCTCGCCGACCGCCTGGGCCGTTTCCCTCGCCTCCGGCACGCCCGCGAACGTGCTTTCGGAGTCGAACATCAATCAGGCCGCCGAAGCGCTCAACACCTACAAGCGCGCCCGGCTGGCGCTGGTGACGCTGCTGCCGGAGCTCGGCGATGTGCCGAGCGATCATCCCTTTATTCGCCTGGACGAGGCGGTGTACGCGATTTGGGGCGACGTCTGGTTCGAAGGGATTCGGGCCGGCGCCGCCTTCGAGAACCTCCGGCGTGAACTGCTCGGCGCGCAACAATCGTGCATTGCCTGCGACGGGCTCGGCGTGGTCGACGGCCGGGGCAAGCGCATCAGCGGCTATTCCGCGCCGCCGCGCACGAAACGCTGTCCGGAATGCGCCGGCGCCGGGCTTGTGCCGACTGCTGCCGTCAAGGGACGGAGCATTCCGCGATGAAATCCACCCGCCGAACGGTGCTCACCGGATTGGCCGCCCTCTTGCTGGAGGCCACCTTTCCCCCGCCGCAGAACCGGTGATCGCCGCTCAGGACGCCGAACCGGACGACGCCTGGTTCGACAACGAACTGGACAGCGGCCGCACGGTCACCTTCAGCGGCGCCCTCCAGGCCAACGCCCACGACCGCCTGCGCGGGGCCGGCCGGTTCGGGGCGCGCGTGATTTATCTGCTCGGCCATCGCGACGGCACGGGCGAGCTCGTGATGCAAGGGATTGCCGACGCCGACACGCCCTTTCAGAACGGATCCACGATTCCGGTCGATGGCCCGATGGTCGCGTTCGATGTGGACGCGGCGATGTTCGAACGGCTCAAGGACGGCCTCTTCGGCGATCCGGAGACGTTCACCGATCCCACGGAGCGACTCGACTCATTCGTGGCCTAATCGGCCGTCTCCAGCCCGCCTAGAACGCCTAGAACGCCTGGGCGGGCCTACCCCATGGAAATGCCCCCGATGAATAGGAAGCAGTTGACGGCCATCTCCCATCGATCAACCGACGAAGTGCGCGCCCGCCAGCTTCGCGCTGAACACAACGCCCGGCGCCAGGAGCTTGACGAGGCGCTCGACCAGTTCCAGGGGGCGATCCTCGAGGCCAGTGTGATGATTAACCCGACCTACGGCGCCGCGTGCCGGATTGGCCAAGCGCGGAGGGAGTTGATCGCGGTCATCGAAAAGCACGACCCTCACTAACAACTGTTGTTAGTGAGGATGAATCCAATACCCGAACCTACACGAACAGGTACGGCACGACCGCGACGATGGACGTTGCGAACATCGGCAAGAACCGAGTGGCGCCGGTCTATCTCAAAACGGTTATGAGATAGACCGGACCGGCAAGGTGCGATCCTCACTGGAACATTGTTCCAGTGAGGAATCAGCCGAGCGGACATACACCGCCAAACACGGCGCCGGCGCGATGATGGTTAGCATCCCCTCTTTCGTATCCGCATTTGTCCTGATTGCGGCCGCGATCATCATCCCCGATCATGCCGCACATGAGCCAAGACAACACGACAGACGCGACGCGACCGGATGCAATCGAACACGACGCGACAAACACGACCGATGAGACCATGGTTCTCTCCGTCGCCGATGCCGCAGAGCTGCTCGACGTGTCGACGGGCGCCATTCGGAAGCGTCTTGAGCGCGGTCAACTCCATGGTCGAAAGATTGCCGGTCAGTGGCGCGTCGTGCTTACTAAGGCGGACGTCGATGCAAACGCGACGGATGCGACCGACGCGACACGACCAAAAATCGACGATGCGACACGACACGACACGACGGATCAGACAGATACGACGCGACACGACCGGACAGGACTCGTCGCATCTGATCAGGCGCAGCAGATGGCCGCGCTCGTCGCCTCGATTCAAGCTCCCTTGCTCGATCGGATTGAAGCTGCGGTCGCGCGGGCCGTCATCGCCGAGCAGGAGCGCGACGAGCTCCGGCGCCAGCTTGCCGAGGCGCCGCGCTTCGCACCTCCGGTTATGGCTCCGGACTTTTCGCCCACGGTGGGCGAAAACTCACTGCCGCCGGCCGAGTTGTTCAACGACTCCCGTCAATCGATCGTCGAGCCAGAATCGTCCCAGAGCGACGACGTTGGCTTGAGCGCGACGATCTCCGCGAGCCTGAGGGATGAGTCGAAGAGCGACCCGTTCGAAGGCCATCGGGGGCGCTTTGCCCGCTGGTGGGATGCGGCGATGGGACGCTAGGGCTGGGATGTCGATGAGCGGGGCTATCGCGCGATCATGGGCTCCGGCGCCAGTCTTCGCACCTCGCGGTCTGCATTGTGTACGTGGAATCGCCGCGCGTTACGGTCCGTCCTATCTCTGAACCGTTCAGAGATAGATTCGTTCTTGCCGCCGATGTTCGCGACATTCATCGTCGCAACGGTGCCGGTGTTTGGTGATGTAGGTCCGAGTCTCACTGGAAACCGTTACCAGTGAGACTCGGACATTCCCGACGAGATGGCGGGATCGGACTGGGCAGCGGCGCGAGGTTCTTTTGCCGCGTGTGGCCGATGTTGGTCGTATCCATCGTCGTGGGCGTGCCATGCTTGGATGTGTAGGATTTGCCGGGTTTAGATGCCTCACTATCGCGTTGCGATAGTGAGGCAATGACCCTTCCGACCTCTTCGTGATGGCAGCCGCATGTCCGCGCGATCGTCGATTCCAGCTGCTGACGCAACCTCATAATCCTCAGCTCGTCACGATCATTTCTTGCCGTGAGAAACCCGCGCCATTCCTGGCCGGAATCCCTCAGAATCCGTGGGAGTTTTTACCCATCGTGGGTAAAAAGTGAACCGGTGATCGCGCAAACCTCGCCCGGTTGGCGGACAATGCATATTGTCCGCACATGGCGAGTCGTGTCTCCTTATACGGGCACGGGCCGTAACCGATCGTCTCGGCGCGACCCGCTCGGTGTGCTTCGAAGGACGCGGTGCGCTCGGTGAGCGGGATCTCGCAGCGCGTCTCCCGTCGTCACGCTCCTGCGGACGCGAGCGGCGGGGCGCCCCGCACGTGCGGGTTGCGCGTGGTCACCAGCGCAAGCAGGGCCATGAGGCTGCCGCACGCGAGCGCGGTGGCGGCCCCACCGACGCGATCAAGCAGCACGCCGGTCAGGGCAAGGCCGAACGGCCCCATGCCCTGGGCGAACATGCGGAAGACGCCGTTGACCCGGCCCTGGAGCCGCTCCGGGACCAAGGCCATCCGATAGGAGAGCTGCACGGTGTCGTACAACGGCCCGACGAGGTTCCATAAGACGAGCGCCGACAGCACCAGGAGCGGGGTCGTGGCGACCGACAGGAGCAGGATCGCCGCCGCACTGCACGCGATCTGCCCGACAATCGCCTGCCCGAACGAGAACCGCCGCTGTACGAACGGGGCGCCGAGCGCGCCGAGCACCCCGCCCGCGGCGAAGATCGCCCCGACCCCCGCCGGCGAGGCGCCCTGGCCGCGGGCGAGCACCACGGCGATCAGCGTGACCCCCTGCCCGGCGAAGTTGAGCATTCCGGTCAGGAAGGCCATGGAGCGGATGAGCGGGTGGTTCCAGAGCCAGCGCACCCCCTCGGCCACCTCCGCCCGGACCGACCGCGCGGCGGCGGGCGCACCCGGGAGGGGCGTGCGCACCGCGGCGAGGGACGCGCTCGCCGCCGCGGAGGAGGCGGCGTCCACGACAAACGGCAGGGCGATGGAAACGCTGTACAGCACCCCGCCCAGCGGCGGCCCGACGATACCGCCGATCGAGGATTGCAGCTGCTGCTGGGCCACGGCGGTCGGCAGCTGCGCGGTCGGCACCACCTGGCGCAGGGCCGCGGTTTCGGCGAGGCCGTAGACGACCGCGAATGAGCCCTCGACCAGGGAGACGGCGACGATCTGGGGGATGGTCAGAACACCGGCCGCGTAGGCGGCGGCCACCGAGGCCAGGGTCAGAGCGCTACCCGCCGAGCAGACGACCATGGTGGCCCTGCGGTCCCAGCGGTCGACGAGCGCGCCGGCCAGGAGGGTGAGCAGCAGGTACGGGAGCGTGCGGGCCGCGGCCACCAGACCGGCGGCGGCGGCGGAGCCGGTGAGGCCCAGGACCAGGAGCGGGAACGCGATCTGCGTGACCTGGGTCCCCAGGACCGACACCGCCTGGCTGGACCAGAGGAGCACGTAGTCGCGGTTGCGCCACAGGGGCGTGACGCCGGTGGGATGCCGCCCGGATGCCCTGTCTATGCCGTCCCTCCTCAGGATGTTCCATCAGCGTCGGCGCAGTAGAGCCACGCCGCTTGCGTCGGTCCGCGGGTGGGCACGATGGACGTGGGCTCATGATGGGAAGCATGCGCTCGTTCGTCAATCCGCCGAGACCAATCATTGTCTCAAATACGTCCGTTTTCGAGATGCCCTCAGAGTGTCTCAAAACCCTCTTCATGTTTTCCATATCACATCGCAGAGCTCGGCCTCTTGTGTTGTCGTCTGCGGTTCGATTGGTTGCCCGGGGAAACGCGACCGGGGGACAATGGCACCGACGGATCTCGTTTGATGACGGAGCACGGGATGGGCGAGACCAAGGCACCGGCCGCCGAACCGCTGCCGCCCGGCACGAGTCGCGTGAGCGACAACGAGGCCGAGGCGTTCCTGGTCGGCCGATTCGGCGCCGGGGTGACGGACGTCGAACCGATCGGCGGAGGCGCGTGGTCGAAGGCGTACGCCTTCCGGCGCGACGGCGCGCCCTTCGTCGCGCGTTTCGGCGGCTTCCCGGACGACTTCGAGAGGGATCGGTTGGCTGAGGGCTACGCGTCGGCCGACCTGCCGATTCCCACGGTCACCGAGATCGGACGGGCCTTCGACGGGTACTACGCGATCTCGGAGCGGATGTTCGGCGGGTTCATCGACCACCTGGACGGGGAGCGGATGCGGGCCACCCTGCCGTCGTTGTTCGCCGCGCTCGACGCGGCCCGAGGCGTGGACCTGTCGGCAACGACGGGGTACGGATCGTGGGACCCCACCGGCGTGGCTCCCCACCCGAGTTGGATGGCAGCCCTCCTCGACGTCGCGACCGACCGGCCAGAGGACAAAGGGCACGGCTGGCGGCGGCGCCTGGAGGCGTCGGCCACGGGGGCGGAGCGGTTCGACGAGGCGCTCCACCATATGTCCGCCCTCGCCGCGTTCTGCCCGGAGGAGCGCCACCTCGTCCACCGGGATCTGATCCACTTCAACGTCCTGGTCGCCGACGACCGCATCTCGGCCGTGTTCGACTGGGGCTGCGCGCTGTACGGCGACTTCCTGTACGACCTGGCCAGCGTCGCGTTCTGGTCGGCTTGGTACCCGGCGTGGCAAGGCATCGACGTTCGGGCGGAAGCGGCGCGCCACTTCGCGGCCATCGGGTTGGAGGTCCCGCACTTCGACGAGCGGTTCCGCTGCTGCCAGGTCCATGCCGGCCTCGACGCGCAGCAATTCCAGGCCCTCGTCGGAGACGGGGACAACCTCGAGCTGGCAGCCGGGCGAACCCTGGCGGTGGCGCGGAGCGAGCTGTAGCGAAGCGCCCGCCCGCTCGCCGACACCGCCGATTGCGACTGGAGAATGCAGACCCTTTGTGAGACGCTACTCTCGCGTCTGTGTCGAGTCGCAGAAACGACCGTTTGTGCGACGGCTGACCTTGCCCCATCGGCGTGCGGCCGTCGTCTTCGACAATGCCCCGCGTCGGCGCTTCGTGCTTCAATGGGCTGAACGATCATTCGTGACGGACGAGGCAAGCTTCGGTGCTCATCAACGCCAACTTTGCCAAGCTCTGGCTGGCGCGCACCCTCTCCGTGCTCGGCGACTACATCTTCAACACCACGCTGGTCGTCTGGATCGCCGCCGACCTTGGCAAAGGCCAGTCGTGGTCGGCCCTCGCCGTCAGCGGGCTGCTGGCGGCCGCAGCCGTCCCGACGGTGCTCGTCGGCCCCCTCGCCGGCGTCTTCGTCGACCGCTGGGCGCGCCCGCGCCGCACCATGGTCGCCGCCAACCTCCTCAGCGCGCTCGCCGTCCTCGCCCTGCTGCCGCTGACCGGACTCGTCCGCACGCCGCTGGGTCCCGCCGCGCCGCCGCTCGCCGTCACGCTGCCCGCCATCTTTGCCGTCGTGTTCGTGATCAGCGTGCTCGGCCAATTCTCTCGCCCGTCTGCGGCGCTGCTTGTCCTCGATCTTGTGCCGGAGGCGAGCCAGCCGCGCGCCTTCGGCCTCAATCAGACCTCCACCTATGTGGCGATCCTGCTCGGACCGCCCCTCGCCGCGCCGCTCCTCTTCGCCTTCGGAGCCCGCTGGGCGCTGCTCATCAACGCCGCCAGCTTTTTGGCGGCGCTGCTCCTGATTCGCGGGATGCGGGAAATCGAAGAGGGCGCGCCCAGCACGGAGGTCTTGACCGCGCGCTCCGTGCTGGGCGACTTCGCGGCGGGCCTGCGGTTCTTCGTCGGCTCGCGCACGCTGACGACCATTGCCGGCACCGTGGCGATCGTCATGGTGGGACAGGGCGCGCTGAGCGCGCTCGACATCTTCTTCGTAACCGAGAACCTCGGCGCCCCGGCGAAAAACTACGGCTACCTCACCGGCGCTGAAGCCGTCGGCATGATCGCCGGCTCCCTCGGCTGGGGCCTGCTTGCTCCGCGAATTGGCCTGCGCCGGCTCTTTTGCGGCGGTCTTGTCGGCGTCGGCCTGGGGATCGTCGCCTACGCCCAGTTGACGCACTTTGGAGCCGCGCTGGTGCTTCTGGCCTGCGTCGGGCTGTTCAGCCCGGCTATCAACGTGGCCCTGACTCCAATGCTCATGCGCGTCACGCCGCGCGCCTTCGTCGGACGCGTTTTCGCCACGCTCGATCCCATCTTAACTCTGGCGGCCATCGCGGGCACGATCGCGGGCGGGGCGCTCTACAGCTCGGCGTTTCGCGGCTTTCACGCCCGCATCCTCGGCGTGGCGTTCGGCCCCTTGAGCGCGATCTTCACCGGCGCCGGACTCCTCTGCCTGCTGGGCGGCCTGCTGGCCGCTCGTCTGCTGCCGGCGGAGAACGACCCGCCGGGCGATGAAACGGTTGTCGAGGCGTGAGGAGGCCGCCCCCCGTTCCCTCGACTCAACCTCGCGCGCAGCGTTTCAAATACGGCCGTTTTCGAGATCGACGAACTTTCCATAATGCGCCAACCGCGCCCGGTTTGCGTGGCCGCGAGTTCATTAACCGGCGCTGAGGGTGGTGAGGCGGCGCGCCGGCTGGCCACGCTTATGCACGGGAAGGTCAACGCATCGTCTCCTGACGGTGCGCATGGCTCGTTTGACCCGACTCGGAGTACGCCATGCCGCCCGACCTTCCCGCTCCCCTGTGGTCCGACGAACTCGCGCACGAAGTCCGCACCGCGATCACCGGCCTCAAGCTGCACGCGCAGCTGATCCTGCGCGTCGCCTGGCCCACAAGTTCTGATCAACACCGCCGCCTGCACGAGCGCGCCACGGAGATCGATCAGGCGGCAACGACGGCGCTGCGCCATTTCAACCGGCTGCTCGAGGAACACGCGACCCGCTGGCCCGATGGACGGCGCCAAGCGCAGGAACAGCCCGGCGCCGATCCCACGAACGATCGCGATCCCAACGCCCCGCGCGACGGTCCGCTTGGCTCCGCCTCGTCCTAAGCCGGGGCCGTCAAACGGCGAACCTCGTCCATGATCACCTCGATCTCGAACGGTTTGGCGATCCAACTCTGCCCGCCATAGCGAACCTGATTCGCCTCCGCGCGCTCCAGCAGGCTGGCATCGGTCGAGGTCATCAGCACGGGAATGTTCCGAGTCAGCGCGTCACGGGCGAGCTGTTCCAGCAACTCCCATCCGACCCGCTGGTGAAACGCCAGATCGATGATCAGCAACGACGGCTGCAACGCCGCGATCTGCTCGAAGGCGGTCGGCAGAAAGGTGGAGACAGTGACCCGGTAGTGTTCCTCGGTCAGCAAGGCATCCATGAGCTGTCGAATCAGCTGCGACGAATCGAACAGCATGATGTGCGGCCGCGAGCCGTCCATGAAGGTGCTCCTTTGCGGTTGCATGCGTCTCGCCCCATCCTACCGCAGTGGGTGCGCGCATCCCGCGCATCCCCCATGATCCCCAGCCCTTCTTCCCTCGCCGGTGATCCTCCCCCCACCAGACTCCGTATCCATCGTGGCTTCTTCGGTTCGGCCGAGCGTCGACCGAGCGGCCCCCCAGCTGTTCGGTGGTGCGTTCGGCCGTCCGGAGAACCCTCACCCCCTATACTCCGTTTGGCTCCGGCGCCATCGTAAGAGAGCGTGCGCCATGAAGCCAATCCCCTGGGACGACGAGTATCACGATCATGTCCACGAGGACGCCTACCGGCCCGAGCCGGCACCCAATCCGGTCTGTCCCATCTGCGGCGCCGGGATGGCGATCAAGCGGATGGAGCTGGACGCGCTGATCTGGCACTGCGACGGCGCGCTCGGCTGGGACAAGTGGGGCCGGATGCACCGCGCGCCGGGCAGATGGGCGAACGACCCGCATTCGGTTCGGAGTCAGGTTGAGCGGCGGCGCTAAACGATGCCGGCCACGACGATGACGCCCAGGACGAGCAAGGCGATGCCCACCAGCAGCAGGGTGAACCCGCGGTTGCTCATCGCCGTCGCATCCACGCCACGAAGTCGCCGAACACCGACCGCGACGCGGTGGAAGGCCCGTTATTCGACTCACTGCTAGGGCTCTCGCCTGTCGTCGCTCCTGGGCCAACGTCAGCATCCTGGGGCGATTCATCGAGGTTTCGTGCGGAGTCCGCACGTAAGTCGTCCCCCATCGATTCCGGTGCCTGGTCGCTGTCCACCGTGGTGGAGATGCCGGCCGTCAGCGCCTCGATTCTCGCGAAGGCTTCGCGGTGGAGCACGTCCGATCGTTCGCGTTCGTCGGCCAGCTCCTGGCTTCGCTTATCGAGTTGGCTACGCAGGAAGGCGATCTCTTCGCGCTGTGATGAAACCAACGCTTCGTAGACCGACTCAACGCTCGTTTGGTCGCGTTTAGGCGTCTGTTCAGTCGCCGTTTGGTCGGTTGTTGAGTCGGTGTTTAGGCGCTGTTCAGGTGGTTGTTCAGACGCATCCAGGTACACGACCCAGCGTCCGTCGACCTTGGCGCCGTTGATCGTGCCGCGCTTGAGACGCATTCGCACCGCCTCCGAGGTCATGCCGAGGTGGTCGGCCGCCTGGGCGATCGTCAACGGCGTTTGGTCGCCTGTTTGGTCGGTGTTTAGTTGCCTGTCGGTCATAGGGGCATGATCGTGGATGTCCGACGCGGCCGCAATCAGGACACAAAATAGGGCGCCAACCATTAGTTGGCGCCCTCGATAAGCTTTATGTGAATTTATCGCTGAGCAGAACTAGGACGAGCCGCGTTGAGCTCATTCATGATGTCCCAGATGCCTTGCGCGGCTGTCTCAACGTCACCGTGTGTTTCATTGTCAGGCCAACTTTGCACCACAACGTTCACAAAGCTATTGAGCGCATCGGTTAGCTGAACCACTGCCGCTAATGTCATCTGTGCCATTTCTTCTAGACGTTTGATGCGTTCCTGATCGGTCACGCTTACCCCTTCCATGAAGCTGCTCCGCCACCTTGCGGCAAATCATCTTAGCAATCCAAAACTAGAAACGGCCCGCGTGGACGTCCACGCGGGCCGGAGAGCGACGAGGCGAGCGAGGGTTACCAGGTGCGCACCCGGCGCCTCAGGCTCCAATTCGACGCGAGCTTACTCCCGCAGACCGGCTCCCGCTCCATGTCGACTGATTCGAACAACGCGAACGCGATCGGAGCGAACGCCTCGGCGGCTATGAAGGTCTCGACGAAATGCGTCTCGGGCGTCAGATCGCCGAATGATCCGTTCTTCCAGACGTCCGGTCCCCAGATGGCGATGCGCCCCGATCCATCGTCGTAGAGCTTGACGTGTCCCGTGCGCTCGGCTGGAACCGAACCAAGCAGCCGCCCCGTTTCGTCGAGCACGTCGACCGCAATTTCAAGCCGCATGAACGCCTCTTTGGCGCCGCGCCGCCACCGCGGATCGGCCTCGCGTTCGTCCTCGATCGCCTGCCAGGCGAGGTGTTCCGGCGACGACAGATAGCCGTCGTCAACTTCATCGGCGTTCTTGATCGCGGCCGCCGGGGCCGGCGCCAGATGCCCGCCCGCAAGCAGCGCGGCCGTGCCGGTCAGAAAACCTCTTCGCGTTGGGCTCATCGTTTGTTGTCCTCTTCACGAAAGATGCCGAAAAACGCCGCCGCGTGGGTCGGATCGAGCCGCATCGAGCGCGCCTTCGTCGTCCGGAGTGACGTGAAGGTGAGGAGCCCGCTGCCATCGGCGTACTTCACGACGTGCATGCGTTGGTTGAATTCGCCGGCCGCTGATGGATCGCGATCGATGAAGAGCACGCTGATGCCGCTGATCGTCTCGATGACGGCGTAACGTCCGAGATCCGGCGCCGCGTCAACTACTGGGACAACTGCCCCAGAGGTTCCAACGACCGCGGCGGCCGCCACGCCGACCAAGGACTTCAAGAGCATTCTCCGGGTGGGCGACATTAGGCCACCGCCAATTCCGGCGCCAGGCCCTTTTCAACCATGACCAGCGCGTGATGCTGACAGGCGGCGGCGCCGCTGCCGATCCACTGTTTGCACGAACAGCTAAAGCCGGTGACCCGCTCACGGCGCCCGGTCTTTGGCTCAAACACAAAGGTGCCGCCGCGGTCGTCGACCTCAATCTGAAAGCCGTGGAACTTGGCCCGCGCGGCCAGCCCGGCAAACTCGCGCGCGTTCGGATACTCGCCCTGATCGTCGCCCTGGGCTGGCTGACCGGTGAGTCGAGAATTCCATCTCAGCATTGGGGTTTGCTCCTTGAGGGGCGCCGTCTCAGTAATTTCACTGAGACGGCAGAGGCGACGATCAGGCGGCGACGGCGCCCGGCGCCTGAAAGCGTTCGTAGAATTGCGGCACGATCCGATCAAGGGTTCCAGTGAGATCCGCCAGGGCGACGCGGTGCTTGCAAACCTGATTGCAGGCGCCGGCGGCGCAAGTGCACGCGGTCGGCAGTACGAAGTACCGATGGTCACAGGCGCCGGTGCAGACGCCGGAAACGACCCCGTTCTCGCTCGCGAAGTAGAGGAAGCGATCGTGCGTGCCTTCGGCATATGAGCGAGCCAATGCCCGCAAGACGGCCGACTCTTCGCGGCTGGCGCCACCTTCCAATGTGCCGCAGGTCAATGAATGGTCCATGACGATGATCCTCCTATATGTGTGATGACGGTCGTAGTCGTCATCACCTCTGTCGTTGGGTGAGGGGGTCTCCTTATCCCTCTATACCAAAGTCTACCATAGTGTGCTATACTCGTCAAGGGTTTTGCAGATAAGTGCGCGGATGGTAGAGTTTGACCAAGCCGTAGGAGGTTTGGTAGATGAATCAACAGGTAAACCGACTCCTAACCATCAGCCAGGCGGCTGAGCGGTTGGGCATCCATCAAAAGACGTTGCGAGCGTGGGCGGACAAGGGATTGATCGCGCACATGAAGACGCCAACCGGATATCGACTGTTCGATCCCGCTGACATTGACCGATTGCAATCTGAGATGAGGATTGAACCCGAGGGAAAAATCGCAGCCTAGGACAGAGCAAGCCGACCTAGGCTGCGATGGAGACCCCTCACCCTGCTACGACAGGGGGGAGGAAACAGCACGATTATGGCAGAGCCGCGAAAGACCCGACATGCCTAAACAGAAAACCCCGTCGACCGGCAAGACGAACGGCCAAACGTGGCGAGATTTACTTCCAGAAGAAGCACGGGACATTCCTGCGGCGGACCTGTTCACGCGAGCGCAACTTTCCGAGGCGCTCGCGCGGGTGAACATCAAAGTGTCTCCCGAAGATCTTCGCTACTGGGAGCGTGAAGGAATCCTTCCTCGGGGCGTGCGCCAGTGGCACGACGGGGCGTCTCGCTCGGTCTATCCCGGCTGGTACGCCAATCTGATCTTCCATCTTCGGAAGTTGCAACAAAGGGGATACACCCTTGAGCAAATCCGCCGCCGGATTGAGGCGCACGCGCGATTGCTCACCGCGACCGCCAGCGATTCGATCGACGTCGAACTTCAAAAGATGTTGGCTGACGCGACCTCAACGAACCTTCCGACCGCTCCCGATGGACAACCGATCTACTGGGAATCGCCCACCGGCGCGGCCGCCATTCCCCTCGCGGCCGAATTGCAGGCCGAAATCCAGAAACACGCCGCCAAGATCGAACGCTTTACGGGAATTCCAATTGCCGAAATTATGATCACAACCGTTGACGAAGAAGGGGAAGAGCTTACCTATCCGATCTCGCTGACCAAGCGTCCGGAGTTCTGGGCCGCTTATCTCGATAAGGTGACAATTTGAATGATTGGAAGTAGATGCTTGCGTTTGGTCGCCATGTCCGGTATGATGCAATCGTACGTTTATCGTGACGTTTGCTCTTCGGAGGCGACATGGCAGAACCGGCAAAAGAACTACTCAGTTCCGCGGACATCGCGGGTCGCTTCGGGTGGTCAATGGCTGGAATCGCGAAGCTGGATAGGCTTGGTGTTCTGCCTGCAGCTCGGCGAATCGCCGGGCGTCGCTACTGGGAGTCGAGCGAGCTTCCCTTAATCGAGCAGCGCCTTCTGGCGCGGCGCAACGGACGCCGACAAGAGGAAAGCGGAAAAGCCGCTTGAAATAGAGAACGTCCTGCTGGGTTTGCGGCCACGGCACAGGACGTCTCAAAGGAGATCAATTCGCTATGAGTCTATCCTCAAACACACTCCATCGCAACTCTCACAATGAATCCGAAGACCGGCACGTCAAAGCGATCGCGTACATCGCGAAGTCGGCGACGCCTCGCGAGATCGCGGCGATCATCGCGAGAGCAGCCGCCGGCGATGAAGATGTGCTAGCCACGCTTGCGTGGGACGGCGTCACCGTTGAGGATCTCCAAGCGCTGCTTCGCGGGCAAGCAGTCCATCAGGTGCTCGATCAATTCCGCTGGACCGGCCAATGGACCGACACGGCGCCGCGACTCTTCATCGTTGCGGACTCCGAGGAACGCGGCCTCGCCCTGATCGAGTGGGAAGGGTTGGATCCCTATCGGGTTTTTACCTACGTTGACGCCGCCGAAGTGCGCCGAGATGTCGCGATCAATGATGCGGCCGGCGTTCCAACCGAGGTCATCATTGTTGGCGGCGCCCGATGACGGCCGAAGCGGCGCCGTCGGCGGCGGAGATCCGCACCGTCGCGGTTGACCGCGACGCGATCGCGTCCCATCTGGCGACGCTCTTTGGCGGCACGGACGCCGGCTGGATATCCGTCTTCGCCATCGCCCCGGAAGTCGGCGGCCCCAAGGCCACGTTCTGGTTCGATGTCGGCGCTTCGGACGGCATTGCCCAGGCCGTGGACTGCATTGCGTCTCAGTCCGCCCGCGCCAATGTGTTCATCGGGGTCAATCTCCAAAAGCAGCGGCTTCCCGGGAATCAACGCGGCGGAACAGAAACCGTGGCCGCCGTCACGGCCCTGGTCTATGACCTCGACATCGGCGGCGCGGACCACCCGGCTACGCGCACCGATGCGCTTGCCTTCGTGCGTTCCTGGCCGCTACCGCCATCGTTCATCGTCTATTCCGGTCGTGGGCTGCATCTGTATTGGCTGCTGCACGAGGCCTACTCGATTGGGTGCGACGATGAGCGACTCGAGGTCGTCGACCTCTCCCGACGCTGGGGCGAGCTCGGGCATCGCTTCGCGGCGCAACTCGGCTACCGCTTCGACACGGTCAGCGACCTGGCCCGCATTCTTAGGCCCGCCGGATCGGTGCACCGCAAGGACCCTCGCGACCCACGTCCAGTCCACGTCCTCAACGAGACCGGCGCCCGCTACGCCCTCGCGGACTTCGAAGACGTGTTGCCTGTTGATCTGCCCACCGACGCCGAAGCGCCCCCGGCGCCGGACGAGGGAAAGGCCGCGCTTTCAGAGGCGCAGCTCACGAAGCTCGTTCGGCTGTTGCTCCCGGCCTGGGCGGACGGGAGCCGGCATCGCACGGCGATGCTCGTGTCCGGGTGGCTAGCGAACAACGGCGTCGCCGAGGCATCCGCGCTTGATCTCGTTCAGCGTTTGTCGACAACCGCCGGCGACCTCGATCCAGACGAAAAGCAAAAGACGGCGCGAGACACCTACCGCGCGCTTCGCGACGGCAAGCGTCCGCTTGGGTGGGTTGGACTGAAGTCGATCTTAATGGCGAAGGGCGCCAAGCCCGCGCAGATCACCGAACTCGACCGCGTCCTCAAACCGACGATCACGATCGGCGGACGCCCGGCGCCGGGCAAGCGGACAAGCGACCGCGATCAGGGCGGAGGCGGAGCTCCGCCGGACAACGACGAACCTCAAGATGACGAGCGAGAAACGTCGGCACCAGGCGGCAACAACCGTCCCGAGATCGACGCGGGCGATCAGAATCTTGAGCGCAGTTCGGACCTTGCCTGGAACGCCCTCAGAAAATCCAACAACCCGCCGCGGCTCTTTCGATTCGGCGCCGTTCCTGTCCGCATTGACCGCCCTGATGATGACCATGTTCCCGTTGCCCAAACCCTTGACGAGAACCGGTTAAGCCACGAGCTGGCGCGGTCAGCGCACTGGTTCAAGGAGACGGAAAAGGCGGGCGTGCGGCCCGCCGCGCCGCCGATGCGCACGATCAAGGACATGCTCGCCGCGCCCTCGTATCCATTCCCGCCGCTGCTCAGCATCGTGCAGGCGCCGACCTTCGCTAAAGATGGCTCGCTTCATTCAACGCCGGGCTACAACCCAGCCACCCGGTCGTTCTACGCGCCGCCGGCCGGCCTTGAGATTCCGGCCGTCTCGGAGCGCCCAACGTCCGAGGACGTTGAACGAGCTCGCAATTTTGTGCTTGACGATCTGATCGGGCAGTTCGAGTTCATCTCGATCGCCGAGCGCGCCAACGCGCTCACCGTTTTCTTCGAGCCTTACGTCCGCAACTTGATTGCCGGCGGGACGCCGCTGCGGCTGTTTGAAGCGCCGACCGCCGGCGTCGGCAAGGGACTGCTCGCCGCCGTGCTCGTGCAGCCCGCGGTCGGGCGCCGGATCAACCTCGTGACACTTGCGGGGAACGAAGAGGAGATGAGAAAAGCGCTCACCGCGCAATTGCTCGCAGCGCCTGAGGTGGTTCTATTCGACAACATCAGCCGGCCAATTGATTCCGGCATTCTCGCCGCGACGCTCACCGCGGAATGGTGGAGCGACCGCCGACTTGGCTCAAACGACATGATCCATGTGCCGGTGCGCTGCCTTTGGCTTGCGACCGGAAACAACCCGACGATGAGCACCGAGATCGCGCGTCGCACCGTCCGCATCCGCTTCGATCCGAAGGTGGACCGCCCTTGGCAGCGCGTCGGCTTCAAGCATGAGGATCTTCGCAGCTGGGCCGAAGAGAACCGCGGCCGGCTCATCTGGGCGGCGCTGACGATCGTGCGCGCCTGGCTGAACCAGGGCGCGCCCAAGAGCAAGAAGCGGCTCGGCTCGTTCGAGCAGTGGGCCGCGGTCATGGGCGGCATCCTTGAATCCGCCGGCATCGAGGGCTTTCTCGACAATCTCGATGAGTTCTATGAAGTGGCGGACACCGAGGGCGCCATCTGGCGCCAATTCGTGGGCGCGTGGTTCGAAAAGTTCGGTGAGCAGGAAACCGGAGCCGCCGAACTGTTCGAGATCGCGCTCTCAACCGAAGGGTTCGATCTCGGCAAAGGCGGCGAGCGAGCGCAACGGACGTCGTTCGGCATGCGGCTTGGCAAGCAGCGCGACCGCGTCATCGGGGATTACCGAATCATGCAGACCCGAACCGTTCAGCGAGCCAAACGCTGGCGGTTGATGCACCTTCGAAAACCCGATCCAGCCGATCCATGTGAACCTTGTGAACCTTTAGGAACCTTTCCTAACCCAATCTCGCGCGAAGAAACGTCAAATGACAGCACACACACGGGTAATAAAAAAGATCCGGCTGCTGAAAGGTTCCTAAAGGTTCACAAGGTTCACATGGATCATAAGGATCATAACGATCGCTTGCCCTGGGATGAACCTCCGCCAGCCGCTGAGGAGTACGACCCATGGAGCGATTGACAGGCCATGACACATATCCCCTGAAGCCCAATTTGGGGGCAGATACCTCATGGGATATGAGTCGTGACATAAAACAGGAGGCAGCAGCATGATTTTATTCCCCGAAACGCCGGCCGAGAAAGAGGCGAACGAACTCATCGCCAGCCTCAGCACGCGCGGGATCTCGCTGCGCCTCGAGGGGCAAATCCTTAAGTGGTCGACGCGGGGCGAAGCCGGCCTGACGATCGCCGACATTCGGGCGGTCAAGCGGCTCGACGCTGAGCTGAAGGCACGGATTGCGAACGACGCTTTGCGCAATGCGCAGATCGATGCGCGGATGCGGGAACGCAATGGAGGCTGGGTATGAACAAGCCAGATCGGTTCATTTCAGCGCATGAGGCGGCGGGCGGGCCGCGCTGGCAGTGGCTCAGGGTAGGCGATCGGGTCCGTCCCAAGCGCGGCCGCAAACGCGGGACCGTCATCGCCATCATCGGATCGACGCCTACGCGAACCGGCGCCCCTCGATACGTCGCGGTGCGCTGGGACCGTACGCCGCAGTGGTCGGAGGCGAACGCCACGGATTGTCTCGTTGTGCTCGATGAACCCGCTCAGGGAGAAGCAGCATGAGTGATTCCGAGCAGCCGCGCACCATGATCACGCTCGCGGAGGCGGTCGAGCTGTACCGGGCCATGCGCTGTCTGGAGACGGCCCTCGCCGCGCACGATCTGACCGTGTTTCAGCTGGCGTTGCTGAGCTCGCTCGCGGCCCATCCGGACGCGCCGATCGGAACCAACGCCCGCCGCCTCGGCATCGATCCGGCGACGACGACCAGCGGCGTCAACCGCCTCGAGAAACGGGGATTGGTGATGCGGCGCACCAGCTCCGACGCCGGGAAACCGCGCGATCGCCGGTACGTCCTGGTGGACGTGACCGAGCGCGGCCGCGAAACGCTCGCTGCGTTGGCCACGATCGCACTTCCGCCAATGGACGAAGCGCAAGAGAGGTCAGGATGAGCGAGGCCCGGCGCGCACCGACCCTCGCCGAGGTGTCCTCGATGTACCAGACGCTGCGAAAGATCAATGCCGCGATCGAGCGGCATGGCCTCACGGTGCCGATGCTGCTGCTGATCAAGTCGGTGGGCGATCACCCGCATGCGCCGATCTCCCGGCATGCGCGTGTCCTTCAATGGACGCCCTCGGTCGTTTCGAATGCCATCGATCGCATCGAAACGCGCGGTTTCGTGCGTCGTGTCCGCAACACGGCCGCGGGCGGCTCGTCTGATCGTCGCGAAGTTCGGCTTGAACTAACGGATGACGGGCGCGCGTTGTTGACGACGTTGGCGACGATCGAGCTCCCGCCAATGGACGACCTCGTGATCGGAGAACGGTCATGAGCCGCAATTCCTTCACCTGTCCGCATTGCAAGAGCGGCCTGGGCACGATCTCGATGCCGGCCGCGATTTGGCGCCCAGGAACAGACGCCGAGATCGTCTTCATCGACCGCGATCAGGACACGGTCAAAGCGCGGTGCGTCACCTGCGGCGAAGAAACGCACGTTCGCGTGAGGAGGATTGACCTGCGCAACCGCAACCCCTGATAGTGGATCCAACCAAAGAACGCGCTGGCGGACGCCGGCGGGGATCGTTGCCAATCGGCGACGCCTCGCCGGCATTTTTCATTTTCAGAAAGGATTCTCAGATGAGCTTCACGACGACACGGCATGGAAAGAGCGCCGACCTCGGCGAGCGCACGATCGACGACGCGACGCAGCGAGAGATGATCGATAAAAACTCGTACATCGGTCGCACCGACAAGCTACCTCGACCAACCGGAGAAGAGCCCACCTTCCAGTGGAGCGGCGGTCAGGACGACCTGGCGAAGGCTCGAGCGAAATACGACTTTGCCAAGAAGTGGGACGACGACAACGTCGGCCGCCGTGCCGCTCGGATCGCCAAGGTCGACGCTGAGCGTGAAGCCGACCGTCAGGCGCGTCGCGATGAGGACGAGGCGCGTCATGTGGACAATCTGCGCGCGAAATACCTCCGCGCGGATCCGGGCGCCAGCGAGGAGGATTTTCAGCGCGACCTCGGCGAGATCAGACGACAAAGCCGGATCGCGGCGGCGCTCGCCGAGCCCGCCGGCCGCGGCACGGGCCTGCGGTGACTATCGGCGTTTTGGGAATGCCGGGACGCATACCGAGCGCGTAGGAGACAGCAACGTCATGGACGACCGGTGTCAGGCCATCAACCAAAGCGGCGAGCCGTGCGGCGCCGCCCACTATCGCAATGGATTTTGCCGCTGGCATGATCCTGATCTCGCCGCTGAACGGCGCGTGTGGGCCGCGAAGGGCGGGCGGCAGAGCTCGAACCGCGCCCGGGTGAAAAAAGCGTTGCCGGACGGCATGAAGACCATGCAGGAGATCCAGACGATCCTGTCCGTCACCCTCACGGGCGTGCTGAGCGGGCGCATCGAGCCGGGCGTCGCGAACGCGATGGCCAACGTGGCGCGGGCGATTCGCGACATTGCGGGGGCGGCGGAGATGGAAGAGCGCATCGCCGAGCTGGAGCGGCAGAGCGGACGCCGCATCGGATGAGCGTCGCGATGGAGCGCCGAATCGCCGCGCTGGAAGCCGGAACGATGCCGCCGGTTGCGCGGCTGAGCCCGGTGGAGGTTGCAACTCAGCTCGGACTTGAGTTGGATGAGTGGCAGAAATCCCTCGTCCTCGATGACTGGCGGCAAGCCGTCCTTAATTGCTCGCGACAATCAGGAAAATCGACGGTCGCCGGCTTGCTCGCGTTGACGATGACGGTGTACCGACCGAATACGCTGGTGCTCGTCTTGAGCCCCACCGAGCGTCAGAGCGGACTTCTTTTTCGACAGATCCTCCGGAACTACCGTGCGCTGGGCCATCCGGTCGCGGCTGATGTCGAAAATCGCCTTAGTCTCGAATTGAGCAATGGATCGGCTGTTCATGCCTTGCCAGGCTCCGAATCGAGCGTGCGCGGATTTTCAGCGGTTGACCTCCTTGTGGTCGATGAAGCCAGCCGGGTTCCGGATGAACTCTTCCACGCCATCCGGCCGATGTTGGCCACCAGCGGCGGGCGAACGTTGTTGCTCTCGAGTCCGTTCGGACGCCGCGGTTTCTTTTGGAAAGTGTGGGAGACCGGCGAGAACTGGCGCCGCACGGAGGTGAAGGCGACCAAGGTTTCGCGCATCGATCCGGAGTGGCTGAAAAAGGAACGAAACTTGATTGGCGAATGGGCCTTTCGGCAAGAGTTTTTGTGTGAATTCGTCGACAACGAAGATCAGCTTTTCCGGTCCGATTTGATCGCGGCCGCCATCACCGACGCGGTCACGCCGTTATTTCCACATCACGGGAGCGAACTATGAGCGATACGGGCGCTTGGGATCTGCAGCGGCCAGTGCCGCGCGAGCTGATCGTCGGGTTGGATTTGGGTCAAAGCAGGGACTACACCGCGATCGTGGTCGCCGAGCGCCACGCTGAGCGTGAGTCGGCGACGTATGAGCTGGTGCACATCGGCCGCACGCGGGGCGAGCTGTACCCGCGCATCGTCGAAGCCGTCCGGCAACGCATCGCCGAGCTCAAGGTCGTCGGCGTCCACCCTCGGTTCCCGCGCGACCCGCGCATGCAGCCGCGCCTCTCGCTCGTGCTCGATTACACCGGCCCCGGACGCCCCGTCGCCGACATGTTCGCCGAGGCCGACATTGGCTGTCCGATCACCATGGTGACGATCACCGGAGGCGATCGGGTGACGCGCGGTGAGGGCGGAGACTATCGCGTGCCGAAGCGGAATCTTGCGGCGGTTGTCCAAACATTGCTGCACAGCGGCCGGCTTGGCATAGTCAAAGGCGAGCAGTTGACCTCGACGCTGTCGGACGAACTCAACAACTTCAAGGTTCGGATCAGCCTTTCGGGCCATGACAGTTTCGGGGCTGGGTCGGATTGGAGAGCAGGGCACAACGACGACATCGTGCTAGCCGCCGCTCTCGCGCTCTGGTTCGGCGAGTACGGGCAATCGGATCAGTGGTCCGATATCGCCGCCGAAGGGTTGGACCTGGGCGCGTTCTTCGCAAGCCGATGAGTCGGGAAAGGATGACCGCCATGGCGGGACCTGATGCGTTCGCTCTTCGCAAAGCCATGGCCCGGCACCTGCTGCTGGAGTCGGCCGACTGGCTCGCACGCTCCGCAAAGCCGCGCGATGCAGGAGGGGTCAGCGGCGGCGGAGCATCATGAACACCAGGACAATGAGAAGAATCACCACGACGGTGCCCAATCCGATATACATGCCGACTCCTCTGACGCCACCGTCGCGTCGATC
>JAABUK010002109.1_pt1 | contig 36437 bp, 42 predicted proteins | sample 5559141 | NCBI WGS metagenome assembly JAABUK01 (sample SAMN10711869, study PRJNA513367) | rock metagenome | isolation source: Antarctica rocks | place: Antarctica: Victoria Land, Pudding Butte nord | collected 2016-01-03
TGGCAGTTCATCAGGAAGCTGCCGTCACCATCTATGTCTATCACCACCTGCACAGGGCACGGCATATGTCTGGCACAATACACACAGGGCACAATCTATGTCTATCACAACCTGCACAGGGCACAATATAGGTCTGGCACAATGCATACAGGACACAATGTATGTCTATCACAACCTGCACAGGGCACAATCTATGTCTCGCACAATTCACACAGGACACATCTATGCCATCTATGCCAAAAAGAACCTGCAGAGAAAGCTACAACAAAGTACACGTTGGCTTTGAACAAAGCTTGCTTGCCTGCAACCAAAAACAAAGGATACAGCAGGAGGCCTGTTTGAGCATGCAACCATACAGCAACTGTGCAAAGGGCGGCGTATGGTCACATGATGCGCTGCTGTCAACTTGCTGCTGATGCTACACACAGAAGCACTGATGACCTGACAGCTGCAAACTGTACACCTTTCTCTGCAGCTGAATCTCACACAGTACAAAGATGCCAAAGCTGACATCAAAGGTGATGCTCAGAGACTGTAGACAGCTTGATGCTCTTTTGGTGCATTCTTGTGTCTGCACTCTGCACAATGTCCAAAGTATCCAGGATGTATCATCTGAGTTGTGACACATGCACTGAGCTGGGAGAGTCAGCTTGAGATCACCTTCTTTGGTCGGCCTTTGTCGGTACCATCCCAGGCAACAGCTGCCCCAAGAGCAGAGGGTAACCCAAAGCCCATGGAGCCCAGACCCCCTGAGGATGCCCATCGCCGGGGCTCATTGTATTTGTACCACTGCGCAGCCCACATCTGGTGCTGACCCACTCCTGTTGTGATGATTGCGTCGCCTTTTGTCTCCTCGCAAAGAGTCTGCATGCACAATCTCAGCTCAGCAGTGTTGTTTGTGTGCACAATCAATGCCTGTTGTGTAGCACATGTGTTGATTGTGATGCAGATCTGGTGCTGACCTACTCCTGTCGTGATGATTGCGTCGCCTTTCGTCTCCTCGCACAGAGTCTGCATGCAGAGACTTAGCTGGGCAGTGTTGCTTGTGTGCACAGGCGTTGGCGACAAAAGTCTATTGTGATGCACATGTGCTGATTGTGATGCAGATGTGTTGGCAATCAATCTCGGTTGTGATGATTGCATCACCATCTGCCTTCACGCAAAGAGTTTTACATGCAAAGTTTTGCATGTAGGACACTGTCAACTGTGGAAACATGTCATGATGACTGATCTTTGTCATGACAACTGCATCAAGCTGCTATCCTCACAAGGCGTCTGTGCAGGCAGATATCACAGTGAGCAGAGTCAAGCGGTATGATTGGGCATATTGACTGTTTTGTGCACGATGATAAAATGCAGATTGCTGGTAGCTACAGCAACTTATAAAGCAAACGCTGTGACCACTCAATGTACAAATTGTGGTTTCTGTGTTACTTTTGCTGGACAGCATTGTGACCATGGCGTGACATGTTGGGTTACCTGAATGGCCCATTGAGGAATGATGACGTCATCCTTCTCAGGATACCACATGGGGAACTTATCCCTGACTTCATTGATGCTCTCCACCCAGGTGCTGTACTGCCCCTCTGGGACTGGGTACTGCTCTAGCAGCTTGTTGATGCCTGTGACCAGCAGGCAGTCAGCACAGCATTACGCAATACAGGGTCATTTACCACATCACAGGCGTGACACTGCTGAGTTAAGAGATTGTCGACTAATCCAAGCGCACTGTCAGCAGCAGACCCAGATGACGCTCTACATGTTCATGTATGACAGTTTGTCCACCAGGCTTATGCAATCTGACTGGGTAGACAATGCTGCTGATCTGCTGACTGATCATTTAGCAAACATGGTTTCTGGACTGAGATGTTGCATACAGACCGAAGACTGTTTCACAGTGAAGCCAGGAAAAACAACGTCTTCCTGCAGTAGGTGGGTCATACCAGATGTGCTTGCGTCTCATTTTTGAAGACATACAAAGCTTGATAGTCTTTACAGGAGATCTGAGCACAAGCGTTTCCATGCAGGAGACAGCTTGAGCACGACCACCACTAGTGCAGCACAAAACATACATGACTGTCCAAAAGCTGACCTTTGATAGCAGGTCTGGTGTCTGAGCACACCATCACATGCGCCTCCTTGTTCTTGCTGATCTCTGCTGGGTCAATGTCAATGTGCACCACGCGCGCTTTTGAGGCAAAGGTCTCCAGCTTTCCAGTCACTCGGTCATCAAAGCGCACACCAAAGGCCAGCAGCAGATCTGCCTCGTCCACAGCAAAGTTGGCAAAAACGGTGCCGTGCATGCCCAGCATCTGCACCAAAAACAAAGCTGTCAAAGAAAAACATGCCGACATCTGCACCCTGTCAGAAAAGAACATATGCCAGCATCTGTAGCACAAACAAGCCGTCAAAAGAAGACATGCCAATGCTGACAGTGATTGTGCTGTACTAGCTTGACATCTACAAACAGTGCCTTTCTAAGATCATTTGTGAGCTAGCTCATGCTGTGTGAAGTACATGAGTATTATTGCAAGCAACTAGCTGCTGCATGCTTGGCTTAGCAGTGATTCTGCAGAGATAAGGCAAAACTGCCTGCAGAAGGGTCACAGCTTGGCATTGTCCAGGTGCTTGAACCCATAATGGTACTCTGCCAAAACACAACAACACTTGCCTATCAAGTGACAAGCAGAGAGGGCAGCAAGGGCAAACCTGAAGGGCAAGGGCATCACTGTCTGGGAAGGCACCCAGGCCCATGAGGGTGGAGGCCACTGGGATGCCAGTCTTTGCTACAAACTCCCTAAGTTCCTTGCTGGAATCCAGGCAACCCCCTCCAACATACAGCACCGGCTTTCTTGCCTATATGAACATATTGTTACTTCTGTCAGTTGAAGTAAATGATATTATGCTTTCCAGCTCATGATGAGGTAGGTATGTGCAGGACAAGTCTTGTGTTTCCAGAGCAGCCTGTCTTGTGCATCCGTTTCTGTCAGTGCCTGGCTGCATCTTGTGTCAGCGTGCCTCACTCCCTTCAGTGACAATCAAACATACTTTCATTCAAAAGATAACAAGATGGCATGTGCAACTAAGCTGTCCAAGGGACTGCAGCTTGGAAGCAGTGGCCGCAGGAGGACAGGCGTACATGCATGCGACGATGAGCATATTCACAAAACAACAGACTGAGGATATGTGAATACACCAGCACACCAAGCAGGCTGTTGAATGTGCTTCTGCTTTGCTAGTAGAGCATCTTGCAACTGTGCACAAGCACAGAGGTGCAAGCATGCCACTGCATTTGCAGAATGTACACACAGCGCATGCAACAAACTGATGGTCGGAATGCACAGCACAGCACTTTCTGATTGTGCCCACTGTGCTGATGTTCTTGACTGCAGATTGCAAGACAGGATGTACAGTGAATCTGCGTACCACGAAGCATATGCTGCTGGCCAGCCTGTGGGTTTTGGCTGGCAACGGCGTCCTCGCTAGTGAAAACAACATGCTATCTCAACAAGTCAAGCAAGGGGATGACTCACCCCATGCAGGGCGTCTACCACTTTCTTGAGCTCACGTTCCTGAGGAGGCTGAGGCAGGCGGCTCATGTAACCTGAGATGGCCATGGGGATGCTCCAGTCAGGCACTGCCAGCTGCTGCTGGATGTCCTTGGGCACATCCACCAGCACAGGGCCCGGCCTGCCTGTCCTGGCAAGGTAGAAGGCCTCCTTGATCACCCTGTAAGGGGTTCAGATTTGTTAAAGCTAGGAGCAGAAGATGCTTTGTGGTGCAGTGCTTGCTAGCTGCCACTGCTGGAGGGGCTTGAGGACATTCCTATTCTTGCCAGTTTGGCATAAGTATGTTTGCTCTGTTATGTTTACCTACAAACAAGTCCTACAAAAGAGAAAGTCTAGTCTGCTGTTCTACCATGCAGTGATACCAGCTGCATACACTGCATTGCCATGTGGCACAAGTGCGTCAACATTGCATCCGCCATGTGCTTGAGATGATGCAAAGTTGGCTGACAGTGATGAAGTTGCTCAACGCCAAAAGTAAGATGAAGAATGCTAAAATCAGGACGCAAGCAGCAGACCGATGTGTGTGTCTTTGCTTGCCTGCATGCACATCTACAAAGAAGCATGTCCAGCAATGTGATGCACCCGCTGAGCCATAGCCTCTGTTCAGCAACACAGGCGCATATACTGTTCAGGCAAAACAGATTTTTGCCGCACTCTTTGAGTACTATTGCCAAGCAAGCATACCTAGGCAGGTCTGCAATGTCCATGACAAGGTAGTTGTGCTTGGTGATCTGCCTTGTGACCTCCACAATGGGGGTCTCCTGAAAGGCATCTGTGCCAATCAGCTTGCGGGGCACCTGGCCAGTGATTGCCACCATGGGCACTGAATCTAGCAGGGCGTCAGCAAGTCCAGTGACCAGGTTGGTAGCTCCAGGCCCAGAGGTGGCTATGCACACACCCACATCTCCTGTGGTCTTGGCATAACCCTCTGCTGCAAAGATCTCACCCTGCAGCAGTAACAAAATAATTGATGTTAATTGTTACAACGGAGCTCATGCTGGAACCCCATCTCCTGTGGTCTTGGCGTGACCCTCTGCTGCAAAGATCTCATCCTGCAGCAATAATAATATAATTCAACGAGTCTTGGCTCATGCTGGAACCCTGCAGCAGCAGTGGACGTTGTGTGATATGTGCACGCTGTGAAAGCCTGGAGGGCCTTGTGTTCACTGATACTGACAATTTGAGTCTGCAAAAATGATGTGAGCAAGTAAGTAAGATGCCGCAGTGAGGATGCAATTTCTACTAGCCTTGCCACTTTGCATCTGTCTGTCTGTCTGTGCGCCCTGGCCACGTGGTAGTTTGGTTGAGGCACATGGAGACTCAGGACCTGAGCTGAATGCATGGGCAACAGGCAGACAGCAGCCTCCTTGCCTAAACAGCTTGATGCAAGCCCTGAACCAGCTGGTAGTGCTCACCTGCTCATGCCGACACAGTGTGTTCTTGACTAGGTTGCTGCGAGTCAGGGCCTGGTGAATCTCCATGGAGCAGCCCCCAGGATAGGCAAACACACGATGGGCACCCTCCCTTTCAAGACACTGCACGACAATGTCTGCTCCCTTTCGTGGCTCATCCCCAAATCTGTCGACCCACTCTTCAGGGGACTGAGAGTCCATGGATGCCTTTGCTGCCTGCCTAGCTTCTTCCAGTTGGTAGCCTGTTGCTGTCCAGTCATCGTGCTGCAGTTACAAGGCAGACTCAAAGGTCGTTTAAGGCATGAAAAGGCCAACAATCAACACTGCCTGCATAACAGAGCCTCTACTGCATGATCAGCCTGTTTCGGCTGGTACTCTGCTGCTGTCCAGATACAGATGTGACTCTGAGAATGAATGACAAGAGTATATATGGCAGGCTTTGCTAAAGCGTACAGCGCCTCTGTAAAATGCCAGTCACCAGGGACAAGAAAGGCAGCCTGTACTGTGCAGGTGTCATCTGCTGAACACAGCGATGACTAAAACGTTTCTGACAGGAAAATAGCTGTTGCGGGGCAAAGCAGCAGAATCTGATGTAAACACAATGCATAGTTTGAGACATGAATATGGCTTCTAAAAGCGCAGAAAACACAGAGCCCTAAGGGGAAGAGCATGGCGAGATTGATCAGCATGCCAGATCAGCTGGCACAGTGAAGCAAGTAATACTAGTCTGCACACAGTCTGCACACAGTGTGTGCTGCACAAGCGAGAGTAGACATCTACCTGTTCAGGTGCCTGGGCTTCCTTGATTTCAGACTCTGTAAGTTTTGTCGAAGCTGCCTCTACCCTGCTGTCATGCCTGCAGGCGTAGAAAAAGTTCAAGTCTTCACTGATTTTGTGTTCAGTCGATGAGTGGTAAAACCCACACCAAGATATTCAAGAGTGTTTCAAGCATTTTGCTGCATTTGAGCAGTGAAGGACTGTACGCTGTAGTGGCGCAGATACTGTGTGATGACTATAAGCTTTGTGGTGCTGAAAGCAAGAGGCAACCGCACAAAGCGGTATGTGTGAACATCACCTCTGGGCTCGGATCGCCTCTGCCCTTTGCCGCCTCCCACATCGTCCTTGTCTTGATGTCTGCACACCAGCAGCATGTGTAAGAACACCCGACGTTGCATGTACCCTCTTGCAAAGAAAATAACGAGTTCTTGCACCCCACCTGTGACAGTGCGCGAGGCAGCTGCACAGCAGGACGACAAGTGCGTCCTTCTCCGTTCATGCAGTGGCCCTGCTGCCACACATTTGCCGACATGACGACTGGCAAGACGTGGGAACGACGCAAAGTTTGTGATCTCAGGCACCTGTACACAAAAGCATGAAGTGGTCACAACATGATGGAACGGCCGGGAGCTTATTTAGGCAATAAAGGGGCTTGTTAGGTTTTCTGGGCGGCTATATTAATCAGCTGGCAGGAGCAAGCTGCAACATCGTTGTGTAGCTGACTCTCTGATCCGCACATCAGTGAACTTGAATAATGCCAGTGTATGAGCTGTTTTGCCTGGCCAGACCCCAGATCACCAAGGAATCCCTGGCAGCCGTCATCAAAACTGCTAGCAATGCTGTCTTTAAAAGCTTTGGTGTTATGACCGACATCCAATCGTACGGCAACCGAGACTTGGCTTACCCTATTAGGAAAGCTGGCAGCAAATACACCGAGGTATGTCGCGATGTTGTTCGGTCCCTGTCATCTCGTCTGCAGCATGATACTGTTTGGCGGCCCTGGCGGCACGACTTGACTTGCGTTTGAATTCTTGTACAGGCTGAGATGTGGCAGATGAACTTTCTCGTCCGGCCAGCGGCCTTGCCAGAGATCCATCGCAATCTGCAGATTGACGAGGACGTTCTGCGGTGGATCTTCATCAAGAAGCGCCAGCATCCAGTTAACCCAAACACCCACACTGTTGCCAAGCAAGCTCAGCGAAGATTGGACGAACGTGGTGTACATCTCATTGATCCTCCTCAGCAGCATGTGGCGCCACATTGAGCTGATGTATTTCAAGGTGAGGCAAGTGAAGTGGGGTCAGGTGTTTGGTGTTGCTTGCTTGCTTTATACCAGGGCACACAGCGGATGATGATTCAATTTAGTTATCCCTGTCTTACAAGCCAAGGCCGGCTTGACTGCTGAATAGCTATTAGCTCTAACTGACGCTTTGCCCTTCTGTCCAAGCATGCAGTGTTTTGCCACGTGTGCACTTGTTTGAGACAAACTGAGCTGTATAATTGACAGGCTGCTATGATGAGTCTAAGAAATATTCAAGCTCAACAGATCTGATGGGCATAGCTCAATGCAGAAACTTATTTCTCCGCTGTTCTGAGCAGTCTGTCTCTCTCACACCATTCTCATCATTATTGTAGCATTTGATGCAAAACAGGTTGGCTTGTCACTGAAAGCTTTGATGTTATTGCTGCAGTCATCAGTCTGAGTCGAAGATGCAATCTGAGACATCTCCATCCCAGAAGGCCCCTCTACATTGTACACTAGTGTACCATTTTCTCTCCATGATGGGCCTTTGGAGCTTGCCAGGTGCGCTGTAGTGGCTGTCTTGTATCAGACAGTTCAGTGTTCAGCACCATGCAAGTTGTCATGTGTGCTTAAGTATGAGGCAAGGCAGCTGAGGATGATATTTCCAAATTAGGGCCCGTCCTCAACAAACCATTCGCAGTGCCCGCTCTAGAGCTTTCCCCTTTCGCCGGGGTTGAGAGCTGCTGCGGCTTATCTTCCTTGGATGTCTGAGGCGCGCCTTGCCTTCATACAATGCAGCTCCCTGAGATACTGTGTTGCTGTTTTTCCAGCATCTTTGCTTGTGCTGGGGACCTTTTTGTGATTCAATTATGCATGTGCATGGATGATGATCTGCTTATCTTTAGTCGGATTCCTTCTGAACTTCTTGTGTAGTCATCAAGCACTCCTGACATGCACCTTCTGTTGCTCTATTCCAATTGCGTATAAAGTCATATCATTGTTTTGACATTTCTTGTTCTAACAGGGATTCACAACCTGGGTCGTGAGTTCTTGGCAGTGGTGCTGCAACGCAGGCAACGACAGCATCTTGAAGTCGAAGAAGTCGATGTAGCAAGCCCCTGTAGTGCTTGCTTCTGTGCTTGCTGTGTATTGTATTTGTATATTGTACATCATCTTTGTTGTATGTTTGTTGTACATTTATTCTGGCTTCTGAACAAACTGTGTGGTGTGTTCCTCTATGGAAACTTGTCCTGTATGGAAACTTGTAAGCAAGATCTTGAAAATGTCTTGATTCTGGTGCATTCAGCTACTCACTGGCTTGGTCAGACACCACACGGTATATTTGCACAACATAAGGCATATTGGCACATGCTCTACGATTTTGCGGGGTGTGTCACCCAAAATTGTACACTGTCACTGTCCTACATTGTTTTTAGCTGCTGGTGCTGCATACCGTATACATTGTTGTCTTCCTTAGCAGTATTTATTCAGTAGCAAGGATACACATTTGGTGCAACTATTGCCGTCTTTCCCTATTTGTGTTGAAAGACTGCATTGGTGTCAACAATGCTAGCATGGTCAGCAGCTAGTTTGTTGTCCAGGGTGGTCAGGCACTTCATGTTAGCTCAATGGAAGGTTTACTGGCAGCTGATTGCGTTATTGGGCCCTACTTCCGCATGCAGAATCATCGGCGTGCACCCGGCCATGAAATCATAATGGATTGTCTGAAGCGCCGACGTCAATCACTCTATGCTGACGACGTTAATAGCGAGCGCCTTTCATCACGTGTGGTTTCTGCATCACTGGGAAGGTGATCAGCTCAGCTTTCGCAGCAAATCTGCTGTCACTTGGTGGCGTATATCTGACCAGTACCAGCAGCAGGATTTCTGAATGTAAGTGGGCTGTCGCAGGCCTGGGTTCGTGAGGTAAGCGCACAAAAGAGCTTCTTGTGACAGCTGATTTGTGTATCGTACCTGAGACACCCGCATACATCTGCCCTCACGGTGGTACGTGGTGCAGGCAGTGTGCTGACATTTGTTCCTGCCCTCTGGACCCGGAGAAGACAACGCACAGCCTGCCGTCAAGTACGCTGCATTCCCGGGTTGCTACTTGAAGCCCGTCTGGCATTTGATATGTATACTTCAAGTTGCTGAAAACATGTCTTATCTTGTTCCAACTATACCACAAGGTCATCTACACAACCTTGCATTTAAGCATGCAGCCTGTATGCAGGAACACCCTCATGAGCACGAATTATGTGTCTGCGTACTGCATCTGGTTCTGCATGTACTGGCATATGGTAGCATTTCAGCTTGCAAGTGCCGCCAGTGCAAGCCAGCCAGCAGCCACACCTGAGGCTGGCTTGCAGAGGCTTCAGGCAGAGGCTGTCCAAGTCTCAGATTTACAGCCCAATGCCTCAGCTGGGGACTGCGAACTCTCTACCTTACAAACTCTTTGGCTGGCACCAAGCATACAACCCATCTGGCTACTCCATTGACACCAACCTGCCATCCAACTGCTCCCTGGACACCTGGCGGTCCCTGGGCTGTCTGCAATCACTGACAAATCTGACCCTGACTGGCAGCCTGCCGGGTTTGCCAGATTCCTGGGCTGGTAATGGCAGCTTTCCCACCCTGCAAACCATGAACTTCTCCATGTCTGGCTTGACGGGCTCCCTTCCTAACAGCTGGGCTCAGCCCTCCGCCTTTCCTGCCCTACAGACCATGAACTTCAGCGTGACCTCTTTGACTGGCACCCTTCCAATAAGCTGGGCAGAGAGCAGCGCCTTCCCAAACCTTACAGCCTTGTATCTCCAGCAAACAAACATCACAGGTCATTCAGTCTGCTTATGTTTTGGCAAGTGTACACGCTTCATGCTTTCAACAAGTTACACTGTCCACCTCACAGAGACCTTGTGCCTTGTCAAGCTGCCTGTATTGTCACCATTACACTAGTGTTCACAAAATGCAGGCATATGGCTCTGGCAAGTTCTTGGACAGCAGTTGTGACTCAGTATGTGACTGTGTGACATGTCTGCAGGCCCTCTCCCAGCTGCATGGGCTGGTACTGAAGCTTTTGCCTTTCTTGAGACACTCTATTTGTATAGCACACAACTGACCGGAACACTACCATCATCATGGGCAGGCAATGACTCTTTTCCATCACTGATAGACTTTGAGCTTGGCAACAGCAACATCCACGGCACCTTGCCGACGTCATGGGGCAGCACAACAGCCTTCCAACAATTGAAGTATCTGATCATTGCAAACTGCAGCATTACAGGTGACACCCAGCAATTCTGTTGAGCTCGACTGATTTGCCATCAGCAACATTGAGGTTGTTTGTTGTTGCTCACTGTGTTGATGAGGTTTGTTTCCTTTTGTAATGTCTGTGTGTGAGAGCTCATTTTTTCTTGCATGCATGCCTTGTGTGTTGACAAATCACTTGGCTGCAGGTCATGCACTGACTCACTAGCACTTACTCTTTCTTGCTCACTCGCCACAAGCCACTCATCCAATCAGTAAATTGTTCATTTAGTCACTCTACCTTTCACCCATTTCTCCCCTGCATCACTCACTCACTCATTCACTCACTCACTCCCTCCCTCCCTCCCTCCCTCCCACCCACCCACCCACCCTCCCTCCCTCCCTCCCTCCCTCCCTCCCTCACTCCCCCACTCACTTACACAGGTACACACGAATGCAGGCACACTGCCAGATTCTTGGGGTGTCCCAGGGGCTTTCCCTGAATTGAATGCAATGACTGTGTTTGGAATGCCCCTGACCGGCACACTGCCAGCACTCTGGGGCAGCAATGCCTCGCTGCCTTCACTCCAGAGTCTGGGACTTGGAATTGACAATGCCAGTACAGCTGCTGGGTGCATTTCAGGGCCTCTTCCTGCGGCCTGGGGCAGCCCCTCAGCTTTCCAGCAATTGCAGATCTTCACCTTGAGAGCTTGCATCAAAGGTATGTGTTGTCATGACATGATGTCCACATGGTGTGCATTGACGTGGTGCAGCTGCATGCCTCAATATGCAGATGCACTTTGATGTCAGATAGGGATTCACTACATTCCTTATTGCCAATGCCTCTCATGCAGCCAAAGCGGCTACCAGCATACAAGACAGAATCTGTTCGGCGCAAAGCTCCTGAGTAACTGTAGGCACATCTGCATGATGGCACACATGATTTTCTAAAAGGTGATCACTAGCAACCTGTAGCTGAATTACATTTTGTGGTGTGACAGGAACTTTGCCACCGTCATGGAATCAAGCAGATGCATTCCCATCCATGCAGTTCTTCGAGATGGAGGATTGTCAGCTGACAGGCACTCTACCTGCCAACTGGTCACCATCTCTGCAGTTCTTGGATGTGGCAGGAAATGACTTCAACGGCACGCTCCCAGCAGAACTGGGATCACTGATGCAGCTTCAGCAGCTTACACTGAACGCTAACCCATTTACTGGGCAGCTACCAGCAGCGTGGGGTGAACCTGGAGCGTTCCCTGAGCTCTTTGCTCTGGAGTGTTATGACACAAACATTGATGGCACCTTGCCTGATGCCTGGGGAAGCATACAAGCTTTTCAGGAACTTCAAACCTTTACAGCAACAATCTTGCCGGTACGCTGCCAGACGCCTGGGCACAGAAGGGATCCTTTCCCACTCTGTTGGGGCTGGCAATCCGGAATACACTTCTTACAGGCACCATACCAGTAAGCTGGTCATCAGCAGATGCGTTTCCACAGCTGCAAATCCTGGATCTTGCCAACACACAGCTCCATGGCGCTTTGCCAAGCTTCTCAAACCCAGGCTTGAGTGTCATTGCCATGGAGAATTGCTCATTCGACTCAGATCTGGGTCCACTTTGGGCCAGCTCAGCCCCATTGCAGGTGATCTCCCTAACAAACAACTCTCTTTCTGGTAGCTTGCCTGACATTGCAAGTGCATTGAGCCAGCTTCGATTCCTAAGCTTGGCAAACAATCCTTTGGAAGTGACTGTGCCTTTGTCATGGCTTCAAGCAGGCAGCCTGCTGTCCCACATCTCGGTTCTGAATGTGGGTCAGGTATGGGAAGCTTCGCTGGCTCAAACAAACTGGCGGCAAGAGTTATGCCTGAAGAAGTACATGTATGATGCTGATGTCACAGGACAACAACTGGCTCTTCTTCCGGCGCTGATGCAACACCTATCAAGCATCGCAGACTATACTGATGCAGCCAGAGTGTACAATGATGGGCTGAACAGTTGGTTGCAGTCTAGTGACTACCTCGATGTTGAGTTTGAGGACCTTTTGCAGGACATATGCGCTAATCATGACTCAAGGAAGGTGCTTCTGGTTGTCTGGATAGTGTTTGGTCGGTGCTGCTTGCTGGCTCTAGTGGCATACTTTTGTGCCCGTATCATTTCTAGAAAGTCGACATCAGTGCAGATTCCTGTGTAGCCATGTCTCTTGCCTGTTTGGACTTTTGTCTGTGGCTTATATGACACTTTTTCTGGACTTGGTGGACTTGCATTTTACTATTATGACTTGGTGACAAGCATTATAGTCTTGACTCAGGTGTGGGCCACTTGGCCAGGGGACATTCTGGCAGCCATATTTATGTTTCATTTTGCCATCACAGGAGTAATTGTTGCAAATCATGTGTTGTATAGGATAATCAAGCAGAAGTATGTTGTTTCTGATACTGGGGTCCGTTTGAACATTGCTGTGCTTGTTGTGTCCCTGCTTGTTGGTCCCTTGTGCATTCCTGCAATTCTTACACTAGATACATGCGCTTTTGTACGGGATGCACTCATGTGTGTCAAACGCTTTACTCAACTGTTTGGGGTTCAGTGGGCATGTCCAGGGTACTTGGTGGCCTTTAGGATACACCGCAGTCTACAAGCTTTTGACTGTCTGGGATTCAGTTGGGTAGACCTGGAGAATTATGAGGACATGCACAATATGATTGCTGCTTTTCTGCAGAGTATGCCCACAGTTATCCTGAACTCAATAGTGTTTTCGCTGGGGAACAAACCTAGCCATGGAATTTTTCTGTCCAGTGGTTTGTTTGTGACAGCAATTGTGGCTTCATGTTTGGCGATGCTGAGATGTCTTGTGGACATTCTTTTCCAGGCATTCAGAAGCAAAATGCACCCTGCTAGGCAAGCTGCTAGTCTAGTTGTTGGCAAGACTCTGGCTGGCAATGAGGTTACATCACACTCACAGACCAGGAGCGACAGCATCAAACGATTGATTCAATTGTACCATGTGTCAGGGTCAGCACCTCTAGGGGATCCACAGCAACGGTAATGCAAGCTGAAGGCATCATATGACATGTGCGACTTGCACCCACAATGTCTTACAATTTGTAAGACTCAATGCAACAGGGATCACTGCTCGATGGATTGCTAGGCGGCCTGGTGCATGTACGATTGTGATGTGCATGCAAGCGAAGTCAGGCGCTCTTTACAGATCTAGCAAGGTAGACCAAACATGCATGTAGGGGAATGGCCTGACTCACGCAAAGCGCGCAACATGCAAAATGTTCAAATCATGCTCATGTGAACGTAGAGTTGAGGAAGAGCAACAGTTTCAGACTGTTTCAGGCAGCTTCCTTCGCCTTCAGCCGCTACAAACGAGTACCTTTTCGACAACACCAGGCAGCGCATTCATCAAGTTCCACAGAAGCTTTCGGAAGAGTCTGCAGGTTGCGTGTCAGAACCCGCCATTTACAGATAGAGTTGGCAAACGGCGGACAAGGCTGACACTGTCAAAACGATACCCCTAGGCAGCCCCAGAAAGCGCAGAGACCAGCGCCACCTGGTTCGATGGCGCCTCAGACAGCGTAAGGCTCGTAAGAGGGCGTGTCTGCGCACCTTGTAGCTGAGGTATCTATTGATACCCCCTGTCTGTCCGCCTTCGGGAGCACCGCCTCCAGATCTGCACCGTCCGTGTGCCACCGTTCAGGACAATGCAGATCTGGACCTCTAAACCAGTCTAGACCTCCTCTGCGCCGGCAAATGCCAGCCGCACCACGACCAGAACCTGTAATTTGCAAGCTTGTCTTGTGCAAAGCTAGTGTCAGGTATACCTACTACGTAGTTGAGTTTGTTGCCAACACAATGGGCGACAGCTCCTGGTATAAAGCTTCTGTGTGTTACATGTCAAGGCACTGCACTCCATCAGGTCTGTCAGCAATAGCAGCGCTTTTGGCAGTGCTGCACCGCCTGATGTATGGAGCAGTTACCAAGTGCTGAGTGCTGTGTATGCAGGGTTGAAGACTTTGCCATGATGGCATCCTCAAGGCGCTTGCCTGCTGCTCATATCCTGCTTTCTATTTCCTTGTATAGCATAGCTTGCTGCGCCTTGCCCACCACCAGCAACAGCACTCAGAGGGCCACTCCACCAACTGTAGTTACACCAGCACTAGCCTCAGCTCTCAGTCCTGCTTCTGGTCCCCTTGCGTCAGATTGTGAGCACGACACCCTTAACCTGCTGGGCTGGCAGCAAGCGTACAACCCTCACGGATACACCATCAACTCACAGCTGCCCTCCAACTGCTCCTTAGCCACATGGCAGGCCCTTGGCTGCTTGAAGACTCTGACAAATCTGACTCTAACAGGCAGTTTGCCAGATCTGCCAGATGCCTGGAGTGCCAATGACAGCTTTCCTGCCTTGCAAGCCATGAACTTTTCCACTGCCAGTTTGGCTGGGACTTTGCCAAGCAGTTGGGCCCTAGACATGGCATTTGCTCAACTTGAAACGATAGATTTCAGCATGACGCAACTGTCAGGCCAGCTGCCTGCAACCTGGGGCCAAAGGGGCGCATTCCAGCAGCTCCAAGTGCTACATCTCAGCCAGGTCAACATTGCAGGTGAGAATGTACCTCTAGCACGCTTGCGTTGCAGTCACAGCAGCACCCTGCACCCTTATATACTGCATAAGCATGCTTGACAGCCACTTTGGACTACTATCTGTACCAGCAAAGTAAGATACAACCTTACAATTAGCACATACTCATGTCAGGCATTTTTCAAAAGCAGCTGCAAACACTGTAACAAATGTGTTTTTGCACAGGTACAATACCTATTGCATGGGGAGAGGTTGATAGCTTTCCTGCCCTTTCCTCCCTTCGACTGGGAGGGCCTCTCTTGAATGGGACTCTGCCTGCCCATTGGGGTTCCAATGGCACTCTCTCAGGTTTAGTAGACCTGGAACTAGCCAACAGCAATTTCTCGGGTACCCTTCCGCAGGAGTGGGGCGCCCCAGATGCTTTCAAGAACTTGTCAACACTCGGTCTTATAAACTGCAACATCTCAGGTATTTACCAATCAAGCGCTTACTAACAAATCAGCAGATCGTGCACTGCTGATGTCCGTGATTGATGAAGAATCAAGCTTGTTCTACCCACGCATGCTGGTAGCGGCAATGTTGCAATATGTCAACGTGATCAAATATGACACCCAACCAGATAAACATCAGCTTAACAAAAGGCAGGCGCCTTGCACTGCGGGCTTTCAGCTAAAAGACAGGGGTGCATTGGGTCATACACATGCATGATGCATTGTATGGCAAACAGGTTTCGTCTGTCAGGTACAAGCTACGAGCTGCCGCCTTAGAAGGCTCCCGTTATGATTGCTGAAAAGCGTAAACTTTCCTTTCTTTCTGGCAGGTACATTGCCAGCATCATGGTCAGAGCCTGGCGCCTTTGCAAGCCTGACAAGCCTCACTTTAGACTTGTCCAACTTGTCCGGCACCCTGCCACCCTCCTGGGGTACCAATGGCTCATTTCCTGTTTTGGACTCCTTATCACTGGGGCCTGAATTTTCTCCGGGTCTTAGCCCATTGGCTGGTTCCTTGCCAGCAGAATGGAGCAGCCCTTCAGCATTCCCAATGCTGACCTCACTCAGCATCACTAACCTCAGTATCACAGGTGAGCCTCGGTATGCTGAAATGCAGGTGTGGAGTCTAGCCTAAGGGTGTAATTAGTATGCTTGCCATGTTGACCCCCCTTTTTCTCTCTCCCTCCCCCTTCTCCCCCCCACCCCCACCGAGCCATGGTCTCACCCATGCCCTCATCATGACCTGTGTCCTTTGGGTAGAGATGAGCATGCCATTGGCAGAACAGCTGATCAATTATCACAGGCTCCTCTGGTCTTCTCGCATACTATGCTAGCTACTAGCTGCATCATATTGTGGTGAACAATGCAACTGTAATATGGAGACACACAGACTTGCATTTAGAGGCCCTGGCTATGCACAGACTGCTTCATCATGCAATGATCTGTTTGTCAACATTGGCTCAGTGCTGTAGTCATGCTTGCTAATGTGTTTGTGTGTTTCAGCACTATGTTGACATCTGCAGGCACGCTACCCAATAGTTGGGCCAGAGCTGAAGCCTTCCCCCTTCTGACAGCCCTCACTCTGGCTGATCTGCCTTTCCAAGCAGGCACTCTGCCAGCTGCCTGGGCAAACAATGCATCCTTCCCGCAGCTCACATCCCTGCAACTTGGCCTAGATGAGCTTGACAGTGTATCCCTGTCAGGGTCCTTGCCACCAGAATGGGGCAACCCAGGCGCCTACCCCAAACTTCAGTCACTGACCCTTGGAGGGTCCTTCACAGGTATGCACAGCCTTGCACAGCCTTGCACAGCCTTGCACAGCCTTGCAACATGCTCAGCTCATGTGCATCACGTCATGATGGTGGTGCACAGATTGTAAAACATGCATCCAAGCACTTGCATTCAACAGCAACTCTTCACAGCTGGCATGGGCTCAGGAAACTGTGCATGCAGATGTGCTCCTTCTTGATAGCTTCCTGTGCGACTTCCATCGATGACCAACCTCCTTCTTGTGCTGCTACTACTAGTGTGATGTTAACCAGGCAGGCAACAACAAGCTCAGCATTGTTCAAGCATGCAGGCAATGTTAGGAACCAAGCCACGCTGTGTGTCATTGCAGGGCCAGTGCCATCATCTTGGCAGCAATCAGGTGCCTTCACAGCCTTGACCAGCCTTGACCTGAGCATCTGTCAGCTGACAGGCACCCTTCCTAGCAGCTGGCCGCCAATGTTGCAGACACTGGATGTGTCACAGAACAACTTCACAGGCACGCTCCCTAGCAGCTGGCCGCCAATGTTGCAAACGCTAGATGTGTCAGAGAACAAGTTCAAAGGCACGCTTCCTGCCAAATTGGCATCATTGGACCAGCTGCAGGAGCTGACCCTGAGCACAAACTTGTTCTCTGGTGAACTGCCAGCAGCATGGGGTGCCCCTGGAGCTTTCAAGCAACTGATATATCTGGAGTTTTCCTCAATTTATGTTACTGGAGGGCTGCCTGTTGCATGGGCCAGCCCGCATGGCTTCCAGCAAATCCAGGTCTTGTATTGTCAGGATAGTGTAAGCCTGGGAGGTACTCTGCCAGAGTCTTGGGCTTCCTCTGGTGCATTTCCCAACCTACAAGAAATGATCTTATACAATTTTTCAATTGGTGGCACCATACCTGCCAGCTGGGGCTTCCCTGATGCTTTTCCAAAATTGCAACGGTTGAATCTTGACAGCTCCAATCTACAAGGGAACATGCCCGCTTTCAACAATGCAGCTTTAGCTGGTCTGGATCTGGATGACTGCAAGCTTGATGGTAGCTTGGGTATGTTTTGGAGCAGCTCAGCACCTTTGCAAGCAGTGTCACTGTCAGGCAACCACATTTCTGGCAGCCTACCAGATGTGCCGGGCGCCCTGAGTGAACTCACACTGTTGGACTTGGGTGACAACCAATTGACAGGAACATTGCCACTCTCTTGGCTTCAAGAGGGACACCTTTTGTCGCATGTTTCTGTTCTGGATGTGGGTCATGTCTGGCAGCGTTCGGTGGATCTGACAAACTGGAGGCAGCAGTTGTGCCTGCAAATGAACCTGTATGACTTGGATGTCACAGGTCAGCAAGCAAGGCTGTTGCCAGACGAACGACAAAGCTGGGAGATTTATGAAAACAACTCTAATGCCGACAATGGCAACATTTCTGACTGGTTGCAAGAAGGCATGGCCCTCAGTCAGTATACACTTGGATACCTTGTGCAAACCACCAACAACCAATTGACCTCTGTCAGGGACATCTGCGCAAACGATGACTCAAGCCATGTTCTGCTCATTGTTTGGCTGGTGTTTGGTGGGAGCTGCTTGCTTGTTTCGGCTGTCTATGTGGGCTTACAACGAAACAAAGTGCATGGCTCAGGCCACCCTGTATTGTGGCGGCGTTTGCTGCATGTTTGCGAAGCCATTGAGGCTTTGTATGAGGTATGCTATGGGCTAGGTGGTCTTGCATTTTACTACTATGACTTGATCACAAGCATCATTGTGTTGGCTCAAGTGTGGGGCAAGTGGCCTGCTAGTGCACTCATGGCTATTTTCCTGGTCCATTTTGCAATAACTGGCATCATTGTTGCCTTTCATGGTATTTACAAGCTATTTGACGTGCAGTACGACTTGTCTGAAACTGGCTTATGCTTATCAGTCCTAGTAGCGACATTGTCCCTGCTGTGCGGCCCATTGATGGTCCCTATAGTGTTGCTTTTGGATACAATGTACATTTATAAGGCAGGTGTTCCTGTTTCCAAAGCGTGTTGTGGGTCTCCCTGGGTTTCGATGGTTGCGTCCTGGATTTGCTGTTGCTTCTAGACTGCACCGCTGCTTGGAAAGCGTCAAGTATGTTGGCCTGAGTTGGGTAGATCTTGAGAACTATGAGGGCATGCACAACCTGATAGCTGCTTGTTTGCAAAGTCTGCCCACAGTCATTTTGAACTCTGTTTTGTTTTCCTTAGGCAACAACCCCAGTCATGGCATTTTCTTGTCTAGCAACCTTTTTGTTGCAACAATTGTAGCTTCGTTCTTGGCAATGCTAAAGACTTTGATGGAGATTTTGTGGCAAGCATCCAGAAGAGATGCGCACCCCATGAGGCATGCAGCTAGTTTAGTGGTCGGCAAGACTCTAGCAGGAGATGCAACAGAATCAAAACTGGGTGCAAGGTCCAGGAGTGTTGAGCTGCTGTCTCTACGATATCTTGAAACTGCCCCTTTGGGAGACCCTGCACAGCCTTCAAGAAGTTTTCGGCAGCAACTGAGCTACAGCTTGAGTTTAAGCAACCCCCGGTACTCATATCACACAACCGCAGACAGAAGTAGTAGTGAAGGTTGAATGGAGTACAGCAGAGCAATTCAAAAACCTTATTGTAACGACTCACAACATTGAATGTTCATTCAAGTGTTTTTAACTGCTGCTGCTGTGCCTATTGCTTGTCAGCCGGAGTTTCATACACCTGCCTATGCTGGGCCTGCTGCTACTTGCAATCTTGTATAGGGCAACTTGTTTATGCGGGTATATAAACGTAACTTCTTGGTGGGCTACTGATAAATCAAAACTAACTCTGGATGCCTGCTCACAACAATTGCCTAGCAAAACTATGGTTGTATACAAGGATGTTGGCTGCTGACTTTTGCAGACACACAAATCATAGCGCAAGCTTTGCATCCTGCAATGCTATTGAGTCGTCAAGAAAGCGCATCATAAGCTCCTTGTTGCTGTAGTCACATGAAAAGTCTGGGATGTCTGGAACATCTTGTACATACCCTTCTTGGATGCCTCTCGCAATTGCACGCCGTGCTTGAAAGTACAGAACACGACTGTAAGGATCCACCTTGTGCTTGGTATTGGATCTCAACCATCGACCCTCCAGATCACCAAATGTTTTTTATTCCTTGCAGGGTTGCCTCTAACATGGAGCGCATGGAGAAAAAGAAAAGACTACGCCTTTCGGCGTCAATTTAATGAGAAGCCAAGTATTATACCGGGCTGCCCAGGAGGAGCGCATGGACTCTGCCTGCAACAAGACTTGTTTTGATTGCTTGCACTATGTGTGAAACATGAGCTTTCAAGACCAACTGCTTACCTCCATGTTCTTTTTTGCCTTCTCAAGTTCAATGAACATGTCGATCAGCTGTACATTGCGAAGGCCCTGATCTAGTAAGGTGTACACCCAGCTGCCCTTCTCATCCCTAACAAAAATGGCGCGTGAGTTATCAAAGCTCCATTCAATTGGACGGAAAAGCAGCAGACCATTGCGCGGAGAGTTGATGTCATTGACTCCAACCAAATACTTCACACTGCAAGAAACGGACAATAAGAGGCCCAAGCACATACAATATTGATTAGGAAATCTTAACAATGGACAACATGTGTGACTCGGCCTACCTGTTCCAAGCGCTCTTCCATAGATGAAATGCTACCACTAATCGCCTGGGAAGGTGCACATGTGTGAGCTGGCAATACGCTGGCGCTCCAATGGTGTAGTTATTGCAACTGTATAATTGTATAAGTGAATTTTTGAACACAGGTTCGCTGACTGCTGTTTTGTTCTCATCTGTGTAGTCTAAGAGTACAGCCAAGGCATGACGTAGAGTTTGGCCTGCATAGTCCAAGCATCAGTAATGCGACCTCAGTTAACAGTGCACCCTAGCACTGCTTCTTGCGCTTCTTGACTTACCTCTCGCCTCTTCTTGTAGAAAGCTCACAACCAATGATTTCAAATCCTCAGCATCGTCATTCAGCCGAAGCAGCTCACGTAGGCTGCTTCCTGGAGCAGTGTCTGCAGCAACTAGGACAAGCGCACGCGTCCTCATTTCTGGTTGCAGGTTCAGACTTCTGACCAGTTTGGTGGCAATTCGTTTCTGGTCCATTTTACGGTCTGGTTCTGAGAAAAGCACCAGTGACTTTACATCACGCATCTCGGCAGAAGCAACTGCCGTATCTCAGCAGAAGCAACTGCCATAACTCAGCAGAAGCAACTGCCATATATCAGCAGCAGCATTTGCCAGAGCGTGCGGCTCGACACGCAGCGGTGGTGCTGCTTTAGGTCAAAATACGTGTGTATGTTCAGGCATGTCGACCGGGAGCGACGGATGATGCGAGCCAGCAAGGGGCAAAGCAAAACACTGCTGGCAAGAAGATGTAAGGAGCGGCGAAGGAGACAGACCTTCAAATTCAAATTTCTGTAGTGATCCTTCATGCGCAAGAAAAGTCACTAAGAAACAGTAAATGAGGACATGTCTGTGGGTGATCACGGAATCTCAGAAGTTCTTTACAACACCTCAAGGGCTCATCGGGCTTCCCAACCAGCTGGCCAAAACCTGATGACACAATGCATTGCATATCTGGACACGCTTCCGGTTGTGACACGGCGTGCACGGTCAACACTGGATTCTGTCAGTCTATTTGTGCTGGTGAGCTTCAAAATCCTGGACAACGAGATTCAGTACATGATGTTTAATCACATCTGCTGTATTTAATAAAATAAATATTTGGCCATGCTCAGGCTGGTACGAGGACAGTGTCTTGCCTACAAAAGTGCATGTTATCTTGCGACTGCAATCAAGGCAGCGATGTTCCGACCCTCAGGGCGACAAACATTGGGCAGCTGGCTTGCTCTGCTGCACAAGGTCGAGTTCATGTTGTGCCGCTGCTGCTATCTGTGCAAAGTCAACATTGGTGTACTGCTGCCAGAATCCACACTTGTTCCACTGGGCTGTGGGAAAGGCTGGACTGGCCACTCCATGCAGGATGCGAGCAGTTGCCCTGCCAGTCAGGTTACACCCCTACAAGCAGCCAAACTGTGTCGGCATGTGGCCAGTCCTTTTGGAACTCTCAGGTATAACGCCACTCAAACCTCTTTTGCACTCTGTTTTCCTGCTGCCTGATGCTCAGGGACTCACGACTTATCAGTTGAAGCCCCGCAAGAAGCACAGCTAGAAACAGAAACCTCTCTCATGACATGGCTCTAGCACAATGCAACATGAGCACTTCATTGCACCCTCAGGCATGGTTCACAGTCTCCCGCTCAGGATTATGCTTCAGACCTTAGTTCATACACACGATCGGCACAGCAGGAAGTTGGGGTTGACATTGCACCACTTGGCGGAACCTGACTGAGGCCCTGCTTGGCACCTCTTGTCATGATGTGCATGACTCATGCTCTTGAGAACCTTTGAAACTGAGTTGACTGAAATGATTTTGGACACAACGGCTAGTGCAACCAGTCAGCAAGCAGTTGGCTCCTGGGAGGCTGCAGACATAGAGCTGAACATACAAGGAAGCACTGCTGCAATCATTGGTCAGCTCAGAAAGGACATGCAGCAGAAAAACAAGCTGGGGGGCGGTGCAGTCTTTCAATGCTTACTGGTTTGTGGCGGTCTGTCCATGCCATCAGTGCACGGATGTCCATCCTCAGAGTTGAAGCTGACTCCTTGACTGGCAAGGCAGGCAGGCCTGCAAGCAAACACTTGCACTTTGTTAGCATGACCATTGTCATAAACACATACAAGGATCTCACAATGGTCAATCTCACAATGGTCAAGCTCCATGTACAATACAAATCATGACGCTTGCCTACATGTATTGATCCCTCAACTGCACTGATTGACAAAGACGAGACAAGAAAACAAAGAAAAGAATAACAACCTTTGGCGTCAATCTACTGACAAGCCAGATACCATACCGGGCTATCCAGGTGTCAGTCAGTGTAGACTCGACCAGTAGTATTCTTTCAACAAGCCTTGTGTATGTGAGGCATGCTTCACAAGCCTGGCATCAGCCATGGGGCAAATCATGTAGGCACGCACTGACACTCAGATTGAGGTAGTCACCATCAGATGTCATGTCACAGCAAGCTAGGACTTACAGACTGGCCAAATGACATTGTGAGATGAGTCCTGTCAAACATGCATGCATGCTTCTGGGAGTATGTTGTGGCTTGCAGTATCAACATGGGTGAGGGTGTGCAAGGAAACACATGGACCAGCAGCGCTCAGCTCAGATCTAGCATCCAGACACAGCTGACATTGTACATAGACTCAGCACAGACAGGCTCGGCCGTGAGTCCACGCTCTGCGCGTCAAGGCTTGCGACTGGGGACAACAGGAAAGGAACACATGAGCAGCAACAAGACCCCACCTTCCAGCGTCACCTCTTGCTCAGACTCAAAGTATGTGGAGATCTGTTCCCGTAAGCACTGCTCTTGCGGCCTCTTTTCACCCTGCAGTTTGGCATCAAGGCTACCAGCTGTTCATACTCATCAGTAGACAAAATTTCATTCTATCCATACTTTTACGTACAAGATTTGATAAGTCAAAAAGGAGTAGCATGCTGTTCAGTGGTCACACTGCAGCAGAATGGCCTATGTCAGGGCTTGACGAGGCCTGCTGCTGTGAGACGAAAAGAAAAGAAAAGACTATGCCTTTTCGATGTCAATTTAATGAGAAGCCAAGTGTTATACTGGGCTGCCCAGTGCACTGTTTTGAGACAACACAAGTCAGCAGCAGCATCAGTGTCAGATTCCTTTTGCTTGCAGCCTAATGGGTAGGAGCTCAAACGTACTTTGCTCTCTGCAGAGAAGCTGTATATGGTCAAGAGCATGTTGCCAATCAAGTGCAAGTAGCCGAGGTGCTCTCTGTCCGCAGAACTGTCTCTAGAGGACACAGTCTTAAGACACACAAGTCACAAACTGGGCTGCATACATGTAGACTTGCACGCAAGGAATAGTACCCAAGTAGTACCTGCCGCCACAAGGCTGTGGGCAGCAGCAGCTGCAGCAGCAAAGGAACAGTAGGCCACATCTAGCCTGGTTGATTTGGACCTTCTTATCATTTACGAGTGCAACAGACACTCAATTCTGGTGTACTCAAACAGGTACTGGCTACCATCCTTTTGGGTTGGACATCACTGCCAGACACCAAAAGGCCCTGGGCATTCAGCCCCTCATAATAGGGAATAGTACCTGAGTGCCTGCCGCCGCAAGGCTGCGGGCAGCAGCAGCAGCAGCAAAGGAGCAGTAGGCAACATCTAGCCTGTGAGCTTGCTGCTTGCTGACTATACCATGCCTGTGTGAGATGGCTTCAGCCAGCTGCTGCATGTCATCAGGCTTGCGTTTCACCACAAAGGCCAGAGCTGTCTGCTTGGACACCTCAAAGCGCAGCTCGTCGGTCACTGCCAGTGCTTGCAGCGCCTTCATGACCTGCAGTTATATCTGCATTGAGTCGTGATAGGCCTACTGTACATGGCACACACCGAAGTTTGCAAAAACAACATTTCTGCCGAGGCTAAGGTCCTACCCCATACAGGGGGCAGCAGCTCTTGATGATGGCTCTTGGTGATAGCGCCTTCATGACCCGGAAAGCTGTAGCTGTGATGCAGTGATCAAGATAGGTCTGTTTGTTTCATGACACAAAAACTTGATGTTGCGCAAAGGCTTCGGCCTGAGTGAAGGTCTTAGCGCGTACTAGGAGATGTGGATAGATCCACAGCGCTGTGATTGCTTGGCATCCTTGGTCAGCAGACCTGCTGACAGCTGAATCAGACAACTAGTCTTCACAATGCTTTCTACTGTAGGCATGCTTCTATATGCTCTGCATGGCTGCTATGCCGCCAAAGCTCCAGACACAACACCCCAAAATGCATCACGATCATGACACACAGGCTATACAGCAAGCCTCGCGCAACAATGCGTCATCAACAGCACACTACAACAGCTTATGCTCAGTACAAACCCACAGCTCCAAAATCAAGCCCCCTCTGCGGTGCTTCCAAGTTGGTTCAGTCTCACAACGACAGCCTGTGTTCATTCTACACATTCCCAGCTACAAAAGCAATTGCTTTGTGTGATGCTTTTAACACAGCTGAGTCTCACAGCAACAGCTGATGCTCGTTACGTGCCCACAGCTGCAAAAGCAATTGCTCTGTGTGATGCTTTTCATATAGCTGAGTCTCACAGCGACAGCTTATGCTCGTTACATGCGCACAGCTGCAACAGCAATTGCTCTGTGTGATGCTTTCAACACAGCTGAGTCTCACAGCAACAGCTTATGCTCGTTACATGCCCACAGCTGCAAAAGCAATTGCCCTGTGTGATGCTTTTCATACAGCTGAGTCTCACAGCAACAGCTTATGCTTGTCACATGCCCACAGCTGCGACAGCAATTGCTCTGTGTGATGCTGTTAATGCAGCTGAGTCTCACCATGGCTGCAGGCATGCTGGCGGCATTCATGAGGTCCACAGAGGCTGCTGTGTAGCAGCCCTTGCGCTGTTGGGGGCACACTTGCAGCAGGGCTCTGATGATGGCATGTTCAGCTGCCAGCTTGTGGGCAGCTGTGTTGTAGAAGGAGACAGACACACTGACACCGGTGGTGGGGAGCACCTGGATGAGGGGGTCACTGTCTGCCTGCAAGACAGGACCCTCATGCTCGGAGCTACTCAGGATTTTGTATGTACCCTCAGGTGAAGGTAGGGGTGCGAGGAGTAAAGTGAAGGCTTGAATCAATGAATAAGTGAATGAATGAATGAATGAATGCATGACTGAATGAATGAATGACTGAATGAATGAATGCATGAATGAATGCATGCACACATTGTGTCAATGTGCATCAAAGAAGTTTGTGAGCTGCTGCATCACTCTACAGCCAGCAGCGAGCTTTTGAAACCTTAGCCACGACTGTACTTTTGCCATTGCTGTTTTGATCAGTGGCTGAGCAGATCAGCAGGGTGTGGTCAACTGAGCATACAGCCATGCAGTGATTGCATTCAAGGCTCATCGACATCTCACAGCGGATGCTGACAGCATCAGCAAAGATCAACCCATACCTCCAAGTAACTCAGCAGAGTCTCCATCACCTCCTGCTTCATGTCACACTCCTCAGCAACTCTAGCCACATCCACCGTCCCATACCTGGGCTTGGTTCCCTGTTCCGTCCCTGCCTCATAGTCTGAGTTTGGGTCGAAGATTGCCTCCAGGAAGGCTAGTGCATTGCTGGATTCTATGCCGTCAGAGTGGGCAAGAGAGCGCAGTCGCAAGAAGTCTGCGTCATCCAAAAAGAGGTGGCAGTAGGACTCTGAACCATCTCGCCCTGCCCTTCCAATCTGCAGTGCAACAGTTTGATGTTACTCTGCTGAACATCTTTTCAAGAACCCACACTCCTATTTTGGCTCAAAAACAATCCACAGAGCCATCTTGCCCTGCCCTTCCAATGTGCAGTGCAGCAGACTGATGACAACGCAAAAGCTTTTCAACACCAAAACATCTTTTTTGATTCAGAAACATCCATTCCACAGCAGTCTAAAATCATATGAGATAGTAAAAACGCCCTGCCCTTCCAATCTGCAGTGCAACAGGTTGATGTTACTCTGCTGAATATGTTTTCAAGAAACCACAACTCCTACTTCAGTTCAGATATGTCCATTCCACAGAGCCATCTCGCCCTGCCCTTCCAATCTGCAGAGCAGACAGATATTCTACTTGGCAAAAACTAAGTTCGAAACCAGGACACCTATTTCAACTCTGAAACGTTCATTCTTCAAAGGAAATCTGAACACAAATTGTGAACATTGTGTGTTCAGATTTAAAATGGGGATAACCAAAACATGTTGCTACTTTTGGGAGATGTTTTAGCTCTTGCAGAAGATAGATTCTGTTCAGGCACTGGCTGGAAATTGTGAGTTTCATCCTGGCCAAGGTCCATGGGAGTTGAATGGGAGAGGAGCAAGGGCATTGCTGGCTCCTGCTGCATTGAGCAGAGCAGAGCGCATGGCAAGAAGAGGTCAGCATACTTGGTAGAACTGTGACAGTAGGAAGAGCAGATCTGAAGCCAGCAGTTGACTGTTTGCCAAACAGCTATTGGACGTTGGGCTGTCAGGTTCTGGGCACTCGTGCCTGCTGTTCAGCGTTGGAGGCTGCTCACCAATTCACACCAATGATGTAGCATGAAGAAAGCTGTGTCATCATTGGTCTTGTTCACAGGCAGGGAGATGCTGTGGGGAAAAAGAAAAAAAAACCCTGACTGAAAGAAGATTCTCATGTCAGCAGATCACCTGCTGGACATACTCCTCCAAGCTCCTTGGTAGGGTCATGTGCACGACCCCCCTGACCCCCTGGGCGTCCACCCCCATGCCAAAAGCCACTGTAGCCACCACGACCTTGACCTTGCCACCACAGAAAGACAGCTGGATCTGCTCTCTGTCCTGCAAGGTTTGTCATGTCTCAATTTCGGTCTGCTGTGCATTAGTATAACAATAATCACAGTGCCTTCCAGCTCATGGTGAGCTAGGCATATGCATAACAAGCATTGTCTTTCTGCTGTGCATTGCTGACACAGAAAGGAACAAGATGTGATCCATTATGATAATATTGTTCCCATACTGCACACCTGTGATGACTGTCAGAGACGAAACATGGTCTCACACAAGCTTAGCGTGGGGAATGCAGCAATGTAGCACACCTACAACTCACAGGGTGATGCTTTGCCTATAGCATGATGCAGAACACTTGGGTCTGCAAATGCAAACTGTCTGAGATCCATTGACTCAGCTTGCAGGCAACAGCTGTATCAAACGCAAATGGTACATCTAGCTGCTGCAAAAGAGGAAGGAATCACCTTGAAGGACTTGCCAGCATGATAGCTGAGGGCGCTGATGCCCTGAGAGTACATGTACTGTGCAATCTCATCGGCCTGGGACTGAAAGGTGCAGTACACAATGACTGAAGGCACACTTTGCAGGGGCTCCTGCTGCAGCAGCTTCAGGGCAGCTCTCTTGCTGGCTCCCCCTGCAGACCCTGCACTCGCAAACACTGGGTCAGACTAACAATAATAAAAATATTTTGAACGTTTTCCTACGATGATGAGCTAGGTACGTGCAGGGTCAGACAGGTAAAGCCTTATGCTGTACAGGCTTGACCAACACCCAGTGTTACAAGCTGATTTGGCTTCAGAACAGCCCTTGTGTTGGGCTCCTCCAGCAGACCCTGCACTGGTGAATGTAGGGTCAGACTGGTACAGCCCTAAGCTGTATAGGCTTGCATACGGTCCATTGTAACAAGCTGATTTGGTGTCAGTAACTTCAGAAGAGACCTCGTGCTGGGCTCCCCCTGCAGACCCTGCTTTGGTAAATGTAGGGTCAACCTGGTAGAGCCCTAAGCTACTGAATGGCAAGCTGTACTTGCAGTAGCAGCTTTCAAATGGTGTTTGTGTTTGCTCTGCCTGCTGGCCCTTCAAAGATTTGATTTAGGCCAGATAGAGCCACAAAAGCATCAGGTCAACTGGACAGAAAAGAAGACGGCGCTGTCGGACAACTGTATGCAGGGACAGCCAGATCAAGAGATTCAGACTGGGTTTCTGTTGCTGTGACAGATGCAACCCCTGCAGAGGCTGCCAGATGTGCCTGTGAGTGCAACAAACAGTCACGTAAATAGATACTGTTAGCAAGTCAACTTTCTCTCAAAACGCTCATTCATGTCCTATCTTACAACCTTGATAGTCTGACACACCAGGAATGGCGCCCACAGCTGCTGCTCACGCACAGCGGTGCAATATCAGGCATGCTGTGTTTTGAGACAGCCATCGTGCACAGGAGTGCAACAGCGTGCATGCTGTGACTCTGGAGTGTGATACTGAACAGTCCTCATGCACCAAACTGCATTGCATTCTGGACAATCATTGTGCATAGACACTATGCAAGCAGCAACAGCAACGAAAGATAGCCAAACCTCCGTTGAAGTGAGTCACTGAGAGTCGCAGATTGTCGCGCACAGTGCTGTCACGAACAACGTTGTGGGCATGTATCTTGAGCACTTGGGTGACGTCAGCTTCTGTGGCTTTGGTTGCGGTTGCAGTTAGGGCCAGCACACAGCGGCACCGCACCTTCTGCTCCAGCATGTGACCCAGGCGGAAGTATGCAGACCTGCAATGCCATTGTTACTATTAATAATAACAACAAGAATGACAATATCAATATTAATAATAATATTAGTAATGATAATAATAACAATGATGATGATGATAATTGTGTACTGATAATAACAATAGTAATAATAGTATCAATGATATTGCTCTCCAGCTCATGGTGAGTTAGGTACGTACGGGACAAGTCTTGTCACTCCAAAGCAGTCTGTCTTGCGCATCTCTATAAAGGCCACTGCGGTATTGCTGCACTGCCCTGCATGCTGTGTATATCTCTTTTGTTTCAGGGACCTATGGCCATCATGCTTTCTATCTAGAGCTGGTTTGCTGACTGTGTTGAGGTGCATTGGAAGCTGCATCCTAGAATGTGAAAAAATGGTGGATCACTTGCACATGAACACACACGCATGGACAGACCCAGACACCCACACACACATGTCAGCATTCCTTGCTGCTCAAAAGTGTCTGGACATGAAGAACAGCAGCATTCCAAATGTACTCCAGAGAAGGCCAACAGCAGCGGCAGGCTTGCCTGAAGTTGTGGCCCCATTCAGCCACACAGTGGGCCTCATCCACACACACCAAGGGCAGGGGCATGAGGGGGGTAAGAGCCTCCAGCAGCATTGCGCTGTGCAGCCGCTCTGGGGCCACATACAACACCCTCAGCCTGCCTGCCTGCACCACTCACACATGTGTTGTGTTGTGTTGTGTTGTGTTGTGTTGTGTTGTGTTGTGTTGTGTTGTGTTGTGTTGTGTTGTGTTGTGTTGTGCCCCCCCTGCCTGGTAGGGGGGTGTTGCCGTATGGGATGTGGACGCCATGGGGGTGAGTTGCCTTTCAGCAGCAAAGGGAGGAAGGTGCAATGGGAGAAAAGCTGGAGGGGAGAAAGGCAAATGGGAAGAAAGGCTTGAGGAGAGACAGGCTGGATTGGTTGAAAGGCTGGAGGGAAGCAAGGCATGAGGGGAGAAAGGCTGGAGGGGAGAAAGTGGCAAAGGGAAAAAGTGGGCACAACTCAAAGACAAATTGCGTATCTGCACAACAAACCATATGCATCGTCTATCTATTCAGCACGGAGTGAGAAGTACTGAGGAGGACAAGCAAGCAGGCAGTGTGGCATGCAGTTGCAAAGCTGTATCCTAAATTCCGACGTCAGACCAGTTCAACACATGTTTGTGTGACTATGCTAGTTGATTGTTAGGACCTCAGAAAGGCAGCTACTCAAGACTGTACATACCTGACCCTAGGTGGGAAACATCTGTTTGATGAGTAGAACTGAGACTGAAAAATCGGAACTGAAAAAAAGAGCAAGATTGAGCAGTTAAATCAAGGAATGAAGGCGCAAACACATGGATGAAAGGATGAATGGACAGACAGACGTATGAATGATTGTACCTTGAGGTCTGTGAATACTTGCATGGCCTCCTGTTTGGTCTGGCCCCCCCACAGCATGGCAGCGGGTAGGTGGGGGGGTAGGCGAGCCAGCTGGTCCCGCATCAAAGCAATCAGGGGCGACACCACCAGGCTTGTCCCTCCCAGCAACAGCGCAGGCAATTGATAGCACAGAGACTTACCAGACCCTGCAAATTGCCATCAGCTAAGATGTCTGTACAATGTAAAAAATGCCTGATTCAGGTCCCAGTTGCTGTTGAGTTTAGATTTACACCATGGAACAAAAATGTTTAGCATCCTGGGGAGCTGGTTTGTGGTCATGTGTACACAAGATGCCTGCAGGTGAGCATGCAACACCTGGATACAAATTTTGCTGCAGTTTCTCTGATGCAGAAGCTTGAGTATTGTTGTTATTGTTGTTAGTATCACTAGTATCATTACCATCTTCATTGTCGTTTATCATCATCATGATTATGACGACAATGTTCATTGCTACGTAGGTCGAGAAGGATGGCTGAGGTGAAGTAGGGCCATTTGCAGGAAGGGGCAACCTCAAATGCAGTCTAGGCAGCTGCCAGAGCTTGCATCTGTAAAGAATTGGCCATGGCTGCATTTCATCAGTACTGTCGACAGAGCTCACCGGAGGGAACTGTTGATGTATGCTGCTGCCTAAGAGTGAGAGGCAGTTGCTATCACAACAGCAGTCCATCCCCTTCAGGCCGTCTGAACATGCAAGATTTATGCTCTTGGTGTTGAGCATCGCGACAATCAAAGTACAAGTGAGTGACGCATTGCCCCTACAACAATTTCTGCAGTGATCAGACTTGCTGGCTGGCTAAAGCATTGTTATTTCTCTCTCACCTCCTCCAAGCCTCAGGACAGGGCCAAAACCCCAGAGTTCAAAACCCTCAAGGTCCAGAGACACCCCACCCACCCTATCCTAAGCTGTTGATATTAGTAAGAATAATCACAACAATAATAGTAATGATAATAATATTAACAGTAATAATGATAATAATCCTAAGCTGTTGATAATAATGACAATACTAATAATGACAATGACAATGATAACAGGAATAATAATGCAAATGATATTGATGATGATGATGATGATGATGATGATGATGATGATGATGATGATGATGATGATGATGATTAATGACAATGATTAATGACAATAAAAGTAACAAGGTGTTGAGGCAGCCCACCTGTAGGCAAGACAGCTAGGGTGGAGTGGCCATCCAGCACCCGGCGCACCACCTCCAGCTGCTGCCCTCTGAACCCCCCATACCCAAAGGCAGTTTTCAGGCAGCCTGCCAGTATATCATCTGTAAGCTCTGCCAGTGGGGGCGGCTCAAAGGGGGGCAGGTCTCTGGACAGGTGCAGGTTGCTACTGATGCTGGGGTGGATGGCAGGGGTGGGCCTGGGGGCCAGGGGGGCTGCCTCAGCATCACTGCTGCTGCCAGCAGGGATTGGCTGCAGGCATAGGCATTACAGGAAGTTCTGCTCTGGGTGATGCTTGCTCAGGTCCTTACCGAGAGTTACGCACAACTAGATGAGAAGTGAGAGACAAACAAAGACACGCAAGCAGAGGCACAGGCAGGGACGGGGAAGGGGCAAGGAGCAGGGGAGGGGGAAGGGGGAAGGCATAGGGGAAGGGGAAAGGGTGAGGGCAAGGGGGGCGGGGCACAAAAGAGGAAGGAGGAAAGGCACAAAAAGAAGAGGGATGACACAGGAAGGGGAGGAAGGGAAGCGCATGGGGCTGTGCATGGGGACCCGAAAGGGGCAGAGGTGGGTGGAGCCAAAGAGCACATGGCTTACTTGGCCATCTGGCAGGAAGCCTGTGCAGTTCTGGGCCCAGTGGCCGGGCTTGCCACACTTGAAGCAGACATGGTAGGGGTCCTTGTACCCCTCCAGGTACTCCCCCCCGTCCCCAGCTTGAGGCAAGAAGCTGTATGCAACAAACCTCAGTTGATGCAGCAGGCCCATCAGCTTTTATGTTCAATGTGAACGAGCTGGCTGTACTGAGAGCACGTGTGTTAGGGGTTCTGACAGCCACCCAGATGTCTGTCATACTACTGATAAAAAACGTGTGATGCTGTGCTTTGCATGCTAGGCATGCCACTTGCATAGCTGTGATGTTGCTTGTGGTGAGTAATTTATGGGCATAACTTGCATGCAACTGCATGGTCTGATGCGCATGGCAGTCACTGATAGCATGCCGTGTCTACATACACCAGAACTGCACCTGACTATCCCAGCACTTTCCAGAGTTGCCATTCACTCCTGTAGCTATGACATGCCTCCCCATACTCATGGCACTGAACAAAATGCTTGACTTTTTTGTTGGTTGACTGGACTGAACTTGTGCCAGCCTATGGTGTTGCATCAGTGCTTCAAAATAGGTACGGGCTCATCCCGGACTTTGTATGCAGCGCGGTGCTTGCCACATTGTCTACATAGCCTTAGGAGACAAATATCGGCCTGTTGTATGGCCTTCAGAATTGGGATGAGGCATACCTAACACCTATCTGACTGAATGACATGAGTCTCTCTGTGTGTCAGCAGTGGATTAACAATACAAGCAAAGAAGTGTGCAAGACTACAGCTGTGGCTGACCTGGTTTTGCGGCGGCCAAACTTGGTACTGCCCTTCTTGGTACGGCCCCTGGCCCCAGACTTGCTCAGGAACTTCTTGCCCCTGCCGCCCTGCATGTCAGAAGTGAGGATGGAAGAACACATCACTTCATCAGTTTGCATTGAGGTGTTCATCACACCAACATTGTATCTGTGTTTCCTGAGGCCAAGGGCAACATAAACAGGAAAGGCCCTGTTGTGCCTTGGGCCTGCATAAAGATTGTAATTGACCACTTCCAGTGGTGTCTAGGTGCCCAAAAGCAATGTATGTGCGTAAAGTGAATGAGTAGCTGGGTGGATGGTTGATTGAATGTATCGATAGATTGACAAATACACGGACAGACAAACGGAATGACGGAGGGCTGGATAGGTGGACGAATGAGTACCTCAGAGACCTGATGGTCCAGTCACATATCATTTTCTAGTCACATGTGATTGCATGGTACAGTGTGTTTGGCAGCTGTATGGTATGCAGCTTGCCTTCAAGTTGCTTCTGACAAAGTTCTGTCTTGTGGCTGTGCGTTTGTAGCCGCCTCGGCCTGTACCAGCTGCACCAGCCCTGCCGCCCCTCCCAGGGCGTGCTGCTGCCTGCTTTGCCTGCTGTCCACCGGTGGGCTTCTGAAATCCATTTTTGGCGGGAAGCCTTGCTGCCTTGCCTGATCTGGCAACTTCCTCCTCAGAAGATTCTCCCAAGACCTCATCTGTGCCAACACCCTCAGCCTCGCTGTCACAGACAGCTGTGTCCAGCAAGGCAGTGTCTTCTTCTTCATCTTCATCTGTGCTGCTCATATGCTGTCTCTTCGCCTTCCTTCCTGCCGAGGCGCTGATCTGCCTCTTGCTAGCACGTGCTACCTTGCATGCCTTCAGGCCTGCTTTGTCGGCACTCTCACGCCTTGAAGCACCTGCTCTGAGTTCAGCAGATGAGTCAGCATCTGAGGACTCATCAGCAAAGTTGCTGATGTTGCTGTTATGCTCACTGGAGCTGTCAACCACAGCTGTGGTTTGAACCCGACGTGGTTGCAAAGACCGGCGGCTGACAAGCTCATGCTGAGATTGCTGTGCTTCTGCGCTGCTTCCAGCCGGATTGTCTCTGGGTTGACTGACCACAGCAGCTGCTGGGCTTGCTTTGCCTGCTGCGTGCGCTTTGCCTGCTGGGCGTGCTGCGCCAGTTAGGGTCCCTGCAGACGCCTTGCGGGCTCTGTGCTGAGGCACTGCCCTCACGAGTCCAGCAGCATCATCAGTGCTAGCAACTGCCTGCTTTGCACGCTTTGTTGCTCGAGCTGTGGCCCCATGCGTGTTGGCCGGCATGGTGCGCCCATCCTGGCCCTGTGCAAATTGACTCACTGACTGAAGGACATCAGCTGTTTTGCTAAGCTCACCGGCCTGCTTACAGGCGATGGTGTCAGGCTGTGGTGCAGCCCTCTTCTTCAATGTTCTGCTTACAGGCAAGCTTCTGCTCTGACTACTTGGCTCAACAAGCCTAGAAGTACTGCGCTGAGATCCTTGCAGTACCTTAGTAACATGCTCAGCATCATGCGTTCTGGCAGGCTGTTGTATACACCCATCATTCAGCACAGGCCTTGAGGGTTGCGCTGACATGCTCTGGTTTGTAGATTTGACATGTGCGCATGCAAGCTGCTGCGATTGCCCCTCAGGCGGTGGTTGCTGTAAGTGTGAGTCAGCTGCCATGCTGCTTGAGAGAACATGAAGGCTACTGACTGCTGTATGCTGGAGCTGACAACGCACAGCAGTGCCTGTACCACCCTCAAGTGTTTCCTTGCAGGTTTCTTTGCAGGAGTTGGGCAGAAGCTGCCCAGTCAATGTGCCTTGGGGAATGCCTGAGGGACTGTCTTCAGCAGCTGCAGGCTGTGCCAGCTGTGGCTTATCTGGCCGGTCATGTTCTGCCCCTGCAGTGCCCTCTGTATGTCGTTTGACTTGCTGCTTTTGCAGGAACCCTGGCTGTTGCTTTTGAGCAGCAATCTGACTGAAGCCCCTCACTGCCTGCATTGCATGTCTGCAATCTTGGCCTGGAGCTTATCAAGAGTATATGCAAATACTGAAGCGCCGCGTGGCCTGTTCAATCAAGCAACACATGCCAGGGAGGTGTTTGACATGTGTATACAAACACAACTGTTGTTTGAGTGTAAGCCCACTTTTTGTGGGTCAAGTGGGCACTGTTCCAGCAATCAAACACTTGTATGTAGGTGACTTACAGGCAGCTTGTTGAGGACTTGCTCCCTGAGAGGGCTGGCAGGATCTGCTTGATCAGGAGGTCGCTGTTGACATGCAGGATCTACCGGGAGGTGGCTTGTGGTGGTGTTGTTAAAAGCATGGCTTCTGCTTTGTGACGAACCTGCACTGGAAGGCAACTAAGCGCACAGCTGAGACAGCTCAGCTTCAGAGGTGGTGTCATGTTCTTGATTCAAATCATGCATAGGAGGTGAAGTGCTACAGAAAGTGAGCTCTGTGGCTGTGCACATATCTTATCATGCACTTGTAAGATGCAAAATGATCATGGATGTACTCAACACGCTTACAATACTGCAAAAACCAGACCTGCACAAAACAGCATCTCCAAACTTTAGATGCTAGGCATTGTCAGCACAGTAGGTCTGTTGACAGAGGAGCGGCTTCTAACAGGGAGGTCAAGGAAACGTCGTGAGTACCTTGTTGGTTCTTGCCGCTTGGCTGTGCCTTGGGGCCTCTGGAGAATGGATTGGACTGGCTGTGCATGCCTGACCTAAACCCAAAGGTCTGCTGGGGATGATGATGATGCTGAGGAAGAGGTGCTCGGGCTGTGGAAGGCAAGACTGCACCATAGGTACCAGCTCCATAGATAGCCTTCTCAGCAGGGCCTGATGTAAGCAAGCAAGGGATTGCTGGGCAAGCACTTGATGATGGACAAGAAAATGAGATCAAGGACTATGCCATCCGGCGTCAATTTGAGAAGAAGTCAACTGTTATACCGGGCTGCCTTTGATACATGTGACAGCATGATATAAAGAAGCTGAAGAGATGCTGACCTGCTGCAGACTTTTGCTTGTGAGCTTTCCAAAGCTTCCATTCCAAGCCTGTGAGCAGTTGCTGTCATGTGACACAAACGTGGTACAGCAGACGGGGATCTCGATTGATGAGAGGATGGTTCTGTGGCAGGGGCTGATACCTATTTCGGCTGGGAAGTCCTCGAAGAAGGGATCTCTCCCCTGCTGTGTTTTGAAATTTGTGATCCAGCCTTTCAGCACAGAAAAGTCTTTTGCTGCGTCCATTCTTTAAGAGGCTGTTTCAGAGACGGCAATTCATGATGTATCGCTGCTTTGTTTGCCTGAGACTATCATCGAAACTGTAATCTTCCTTTGCTACTTAGGGCAACGAAATCAAGCGGCACCTGTATTGGCCCAAATGGGACGCATCGGTACCTTGATCAAGCAAATCGCTGACTCTCTTGCACGTGAGTACGACCGTCGATTGAAAATTTGACAACTGCGCTGCTTGAGAAAAGAAGAAGAAAAAGAAGAAGAAGATTACAGGAACCTTGCCAGACGGGTTTCGAACAGACATAACAAGACGAAGCAGATACGCTTGGGTCCTTTTCCGTTCTTCTTCCCATGGCATGCTTTGCAGCTGAAACGGCAGCCCAGCTATGCGCAAAACGCTCGATCTG
>JAABUK010002110.1_pt1 | contig 36429 bp, 37 predicted proteins | sample 5559141 | NCBI WGS metagenome assembly JAABUK01 (sample SAMN10711869, study PRJNA513367) | rock metagenome | isolation source: Antarctica rocks | place: Antarctica: Victoria Land, Pudding Butte nord | collected 2016-01-03
GAGCCTGCTTGTATGTGAAACAGTGTAGAAGCAAACAAAACGAAAAATGCAGTCTGTAACGAGAGCGGCGGCATGATAAGACAGTGCGACGTTGAAGACCCAGCTCTAAACCTTATCAAGCCCTTGATATAAGCGCCCACCGGTACCCTGCTGCTGAGTTGGCATCAAGGGATCCCTCCTAAGAAACGATATGGGTCACGTGACAGTGATTCCACGGTTTCATTGTGATCACCTCCACCTATGCAATGAGACTCCATTCTAACAACGCCACATGCTGAACGTGCACTGAGGCTAATGCTGAGATTGAGGCCAAGGCGTATGTTGCCGGATCCAGAAAACAAAGAGCTGAACCAGGAAAAGGATTGAAGAGCTCACCTGGGATCTTGAAACGCAGCTGGAGGAGATTGATCACGTCAAAAAGGTAAACTATGGTGGATCCTGACCCAAAAATATCTGCGTCACGACCACCACCGCATCCTAGGTAAAAACTGTTGCGAGGTGTCAAACAGCCCGCGCCTCAAGGCGTCCATCGGCCTGGTTTGGGCTAGCCTGCGCCCTGTCCAACAGGCTAGTTTGAGCGATTCTCTTCGTATATAAGCTCTATCTTCAAGAGCAACTCTAGATAGATTCTAGGCAGCTGGTTCTGTCCATTTGACAGTCAGTTCAATCAATTCTACAGACCTTCCGAGCATTTATGCCTATTTGTCTGACACGAGGCCTGGAGTCCAGTAGGAGGTCAAACGGTAGAACAGAACAGATAGATCTGCTTCTAAGGAGAGGGTTATTATGTAGTAATCAGAGGGCGCCGTAGAGTGAGGGTGCTATGGATACCTTCGAGGCATGGGGGTAGCGCTAGCAGAATTGGACTTCGCGCCGTGGCTTGCCTTGCACGACGTCCTAGAACATGGTACTATAATTTAGCCGGTTTTGCTATAAAGCTTAGTCATTCTTCTTCTTTATTAAGCAAGGAATTTGAAACATAGTTTAAATATGTTTACATTTAAATTTATAAGTGTTCGGAAATACGCTTGAAACACGCTTAAATTGTATAAGTGTGTAGGTGGATGTTCTGATCGCCGCTTTTCATTGGCGAGAGCGGCATCACCCTTGGCCCAGATCGGCGCCAAGCTCGGGCCATACCTTGGCGTCAACAAGCGGGACCACAGAGGCCTCCGGGGCCGCCACGTTTGTGTCTTCTGTAATGCGCATATGCTGCGATTTGATGTATCAAAGAGGAATTGTAATCCAGCAGACGGTCTTCAAAACTGTCAACTACTTCCAGGAATAGACCAGACACTAGACAAAGCTTGGGGCCTCGACGTGGACCGAGGCCTGGATCGGGTTGAAGAGCCTACCGCCAAGTTGAGCTTCTTTGACAGCAGATTGGGGAGCCAGCTTAGCAGCCTTCGCAAACTCGCCTCCAAGATGTGCAAATGCTCACTACAGAGCTGTGAGGCTTCTTGTAACATGCTCTCCGTGACCTGACTTCCATCATACTTCTCAAACCCTAATTTCTCCATTTGCAAGCGCCTCTTTCGTGTGGGTCTTCTAGGCTCAACAGCCAGTATATCAGGTCGTGCGGTGAATCTAACGGATTTGTGCGGTGCTTCTAATGTTCTCATCGAGCATAAAAAGTCTAAGAATATTATTATATATAAGCAGCGTCCTACAAATAAACATTTTTAAGTGACTTGCTTCTGAATTGGGGGCATCTCTGCACCGTACTACCCCAAGCGACCTCCGTCGACGAACAAGCCGTCTTCCAGACCTTGATCATCATGTGCTCTGTGCAACACCATGCAGTAGAGAGGCCCTGTTAACCTGCCTACTTCCGCGCTGCTCTCTAGGCTACCTTGTCACGAACGCTATCGAAGCTGATACTAAGCACTCCAAGCAAAGTGCGGTTTGAGTGGGCTCGCCGTAGCGGACGCTGACTGGCAGTTACTCGGTACGTTTGATATCGCCTCTACCCTTTGCTTCAGGACAGCCATTCATCATGTCCTTGCCGCCACCTCCAGGTCTCAGATCCTCCTCCAGCACAGCGAAACCACCGTCCTCCCTCCCGCCTCGACCTCCGCCGTCCGCAAATGCTCCACCACCTGCTTTCAAGCCCGCCTTCCGCCCCGCGAGCAACACAAATGGCGCGGCAACGTCGAGGCCGGCGTATAATGCGTTCACAGCATTCGCGCCTCGATCCGTGACGTCGTCAAACTTTCGGACAACAAGTCCAGCACAACATGCCGCACCTCCCACACCATCTTACAACAATCCGCCACAGTATACCCAGCAGCATGAAGCTTACCCGGCGCAACCTCAATATGAACCTCAATCATACCCAGATTCCTCCACTCCCCAAATCCGCAACCCCTTCGCACCACCAACAGCAAACGGCTCCGGCGCAGGGTATGGTGGGGCACCGCCAATAGACCCGGAAATGGAAGCACAGATCTTAAAATGGCAAAGCGCTTATGTGAGCAGAGATGACAACAAATCATCATATTCCGGACTCCCACGTCGCGAAGGCGCAACAGGGGCAAACACAGCTCCCTTGGGCACCATATCGCGTCTCGACACCGCTTCACCTTCCATCGGTCCATCCTCCCACGCCACGGCCGACAATACCACTACGACGGTCCACCGCTCAGGCGGCGGCACAACTTGGACAGACAGTACGCTACTAGAGTGGGATCCAGCGCACTTCCGTCTCTTCGTTGGCAATCTGGCAGGCGAAGTGACCGACGAATCTCTGCTCAAAGCATTTTCCAAGTACCCCTCCGTCCAAAAAGCGCGTGTGGTGAGGGACAAGAGGACAACGAAATCAAAAGGGTACGGGTTCGTTAGCTTCGGCGACGGAGACGAATATTTCGCCGCAGGCAGGGATATGCAGGGCAAATATATCGGCAGTCATCCTGTCCTGCTGAAACGGAGTAACACTGAAGTGAGGGCCGCGCCGCCTAATCAGGGAAAGAACAAGCATGGCAAGCATGGGAAAGGTGGCCAGAGAGCTGATGGGCATGGGAAGGTGGAGCATGGAGGGATCAATAAGAAGCAGCCGAAGACGAAAGGGGGGTTGAGAGTACTTGGGTGAGGGACTGGAGTGGAGGCTCTTCCGGCTCTCGACAGGGCAGCCATTGATGATGGGATCGGAGGACTCGACCCTCACATTAGCTCTTTGAAGCAGTCGAGCGAAAGAAAATGACACCCCGTATTCCATTCAAAGCTCAACGATATTCTGGGAGCAGCCATGCCATTCCGAGTGGGCTTTGCTTCGAGCCGCTTGCAAGCCCTGCTAACCTACCCGTATATCAAAGATATCTTCAGAGAACTCTATCGGATGAAAGAAGTAAAGTCTCCAGACAGGGTATTCTTTGAAGCAGACAAGATTGGATGATTTCTCCGCAAGTACAGTTCAAACTTCTCGCCAACAAGTCCCCAACATGTTTGCGGAGATTCTAGTAATTGGGAATGCAGCTCTGCCAGAAGAGCGCTCGAGGCCCCTCCAGCATAAGTCTCGACCTCCTCAATCCAGTTTCATAGCATGCACGTTTTGAACATCTTCCCACGGAGCTCTCTGCGATGCAACATATTACAAACATGACATGGACCTCTCCACGTGGGTTATCACTGAGCGGCGATAATGCTATCTAGATATTTCTTAAGCAGAAGAGATGCGGACGACCGCGCACCGAGAACATCGTGGTCATAGTCAAACTTTCGCACGTATCCATTGGTAGAACGTCATCTTAAGCGGATGTGTAAAAAGAGTCATCATAGCCGCGGTAGAATTACTTAGATCATTAGCTTAATGTCTGCAAAGGGCAATCGTCTCTCTTCACCACGGATGGAGTGGAAGCAGACGACCGCGTAGTGGTAATAAAGAGACAAAGTTGTGGAAGTCCATATTAAAGAGCATGCAAGAAAGAGTCGTATTTGTGTTGGAAATTATCAACTCCGTCGGACAAAAGCCGAGGTTTCTGAAAGTAGTAGCTGGGTAGCCCATCTAAAAGAGCATACATCAAAGAGTCGTATTTGTGTTGGAAATTATCAACTCCGTCGGACAAAAGCCGAGGTTTCTAAAAGTAGTAGCTGGGCAGCCCGCATCAAAGAGTCGTATTTGAGTTGGAAATTTGCAGCTCCGTCAGACAAAAGCCCTTCATTCCCAAATAGGTAGCCGAGTCACCAATCCGAGTAGCGTTCTCCATGTCACCTGACCTGGTACTCATGCAGGATTTCAGTAACTCTGTTGGACGAAACCTGGCCTCCATTTGACAAAAAGAGTAGCTTGACTTCCAGTCGAGCAAATGCATGTAACTAGGCTCAATACGTATTCCCTGTTGGATTTTCTACCACCCTGTTGGACAGAAGCCCTTCTCCTCTCAAAAGAGTAGTCTGGTAGCCCGTTTCGATGACCCGTCTCGCGACGCGTATTCATGTTAGATTTCTGCGACTCCGTCGGACGAACCCCAAAGTCTCCCCAAAAGGGTAGCCCAATGTCTCCTTAGACAGCTATCCACTCTCCACACCGGCCGGGGCACGTATTTGTGTTAGATTCCTGCAGCCCCGTCGGACGGAAGCCAAGGTTCCCCGAAAGAGTAGCTCAACATCTCCACCCAGGCAAACACCTTAATGAATCACCTCACCATTCACGCGGAGCACCGCATATCTATCAACCACACCGTCGTTTGCTATTGTCAAGTCTAACGAGTCGCTCCGTTCAACACGAAATCAAGATGCCTTACCTGATCGCGGGCCCGCAGAACGAGAGGCCCGACGTATGCTCCGCGCAATCGCACCACCAGCAAAGCGGGCATAGGAGCGGTATATCCACGAGACTGACAGACAAAGATCCTCAATGCGGTACTTGATTTTCCACATCAGGTAGTTACAGCAATCCCTCGTAAATCGTCGTGAAAATAGTGGAGAGTTTCTCGATGCGGCTCTTGGTGTATAATGTGGTGGTTTTCATGATGCAAATCGTGGACAGATTACACTTCTCACTTAGTCTGAAGGCGCGGCAGTGCCTTGGCCAGCTGGACTTGGAACAACATTGAATTCTGTGAAGTCGCTGGATGGAAAGTCTCCAATAGACCAGCCTGCTTTCCCTGTTTAGATAGATTGGCTTAGCGTATCCAGATTCGGCCATGTCTGGACATATTTGGGCCATTTTCAAACTCTGGTAGATAGAGAGAGGTTGAATCCCGATTAGGTAGTTTAGATTCCCGATGAAGCACATCTCATGCTTTCCGTCGTTGCGATTGAGAGTCTGTAATCTGGCTCGATTTATATCTTACGGCGGCCGACATAGAAATCTCTTTCTTGGGATTGTTTTAACTGAGCGCTTGGGACTACGACGCAAGTTTGTAGGATTGAAATGAATATCAACAAAGCTAAGAGCTGCAAGATTGAGCCGAGTACAGAAAGCTGAGCGCTACCAGGGCCAGCCTCTATCCAGTCCTCCGGCGCTGAGGTACTCCTACTCAAGATCAAAAGTCCCTCGAAGGGGGGTCTTTGCCCACTTCTCAGCAACAGCACCTTTAGCCGGATCGTCTCTATCCAGCGCACCTCCAGCTTCCTGCTTGTCTTCATCGCTATAGGCGTTCGGCCTCACAACTTCAAGCGACAAGTCCGTATCTTTGCTATAGATACGAAGTCCCACCACACAAACCGCGTTCCATGACTCTGGGCCCGAGTCACCTTCTCTATCCCAATCCCTCTCTTGTTCACTTCGCGCATGAGAACCACAAGCATCGTCCGAATCATAGTCTAGGTCTGTCTGCCAGTCGAAGTCAGATCCTGAGTCTGAGTCTGACCATTGTGGCTGGGCGGATGGTTCTGCTTGCGGCTCATCGTCCTGGTGTGCTTGGTCTGTTTCATCAAATGTCAGATCGGACGTCCTTCTTGGTGTCAACGGGGCAGGACGTCTTTTCAGGGGTTTGACGTCGGTTACGGCGTCTACACCATTGATCTGAACCTTGGGTGTAGGAGGATGGTCTTCCGAGGGAATTTTTGCTGAGCTTGTAGAGCTGCTTTCGTCGGTCAGAGCGGCGTTGCTCTGAAGAGACCGCCCAGTGCTATTCGTAGGTGATTCATCGGGGGTGTCGTCTGGACTTGGCGTGGTTGGAGTTGGTGCGCCCTCTGATCGCTCGTATGCTGCAATAAACTCTCCTGTAAATGATCGATCTCCAGTCACTGCTCCTGTTCCATTGCCTAAATAGCTTGGATCGCGGTCAGGTCGAGGCGGGAAGTCCTTTTCGTTAGGATGATATCCATCGTCTGCTTCATGAAGTCGTCGTCTTGCGGCTTTCTCCTCGACGAGCTTCTCGCGCTTCTTAGCTTGCATTTTTCTTCTCTGTTGGAATTTCTTCTCCTTCTTCCACTGCTTCTCTTTCCGCGCTTTGACTTCGTCCTTCCGTTTCTCACGTACAGCCGCAGCTTGAGCTTTCTCGCCCAAATCGCGCTGCTCTTTTTCTTTCTCAGTCTCCACTATCACCCCTTTTGCATGCGCGATGTCATAGGACAACCCCACTTGAATCAGTTTATCCCGCATGTGCTCGGCATGATTGGCAATGATCTCATCCAGGGTCAGTCCGCCAATCCGAGTAGCTGTTATTTTCAGTAGGACGAAGTAGGAGCCCGCTTCAAGGGTGATATCTGTGCTGACAGACCGAGTCATGTAGTAGTCTACATTACTCCGGACGATGTAGTCTTCTTCATCACCAACTCTCTGGACTCGGAATTGAAGCTTGAAATCATACTGTCCTTGAAGGCCGGCAAAGTAGGTCCTGTCGAGCTGTGAGACCACAATGACGACAGGAGTTGTCCTCGCCACATTGACTGAAAATCGTGTCTGATGATAGTCTGCTGACCATGGGACATGTAAGGAGGTCCACTGTTGAGTGATCCGCCAGTCTGGTCCGAATATGCGAGTACGATCTAAACGCTGATATTTTCTCAACAAGTCCTCGTAAGACATCCAGAAGATCTGCAATCGTCAGCGGGTCTCTCCAAAGGGCTACGACCGACTTACCCCATCGTCTCCGAATGTGCGCTTCAGCCGTTCCATCCATTGAGGCGTCCATTCCGAACTACCATCTGACCATGCTCCGCTCCATCCTGTATTACCCCAAGGATTCCTAGAAATTTGCTTAGCAGAGAAAAGAAGCGAGAGATAGATGAATGTACCGGACTTTGACCAGCCGATAGGTCTTGCCATCCACGATGTGCTCCACAGCGTCCATAATGCTATAAGCATGTCCCTCGTGTATGCCCTGCCTTTTGGTGGAGGGACGATGTGGCTCCAGCCAATCCGCGTGCTGGCCTGTCGAACAACCGTAGAGAAATTCCTTGCCAACTTTTAACAGCTCGTTCGTCCAAAATGCATTCTTGTCCAAAATATCGGTGGAGTAGATTTCAGAAGTCACTCCGCCAGTCAAGTCCTCGATTGCTTCCCTAGATACGGTCAGCTTCTAAAACTGATGAAGGAGAATTGTCCCTACCCTGTCCAACCGCCAGATATCGACACGTAATCACCATGCGCTTTTGCATAGGCTTTTTCAAGCAGTGGCAGCCACGTCTCGTTGGATTCGCTGCATTTCGCAAAATAAAGAGCCCGAGAGCCTGTCTGGTGCGTTCTTCGATATTCTTCTTCTGTGTCGCGGCGGGCAATCGTATCCCAGACTTTCCTTTCCATGTTGGATTCATCATAGTCTGGGGCACTCAGGTACAGTTGATCATCAATGATACATTGTTGCCACTCGCCATCTGAACAACTTGCGTCAACTACCAAAAGCGACAAGAAACCCAGAACGCCTTACCTCTGTGGAAGACGAATCCATACACACCGACCGCCTGGTCTCGAACGACACAGACCTTGTCGATCAGACCGCTCATGTTACCCAGGCCGCACAAAGCTGCCATGAGGTAGCAGTCGCCATCGTGTCCTTGGATAACGTCACCCGCTGTGGGTCCATGGATGAAAAATTGAGGGTTTTCGAATACATCCTATTCCGAATAAGGGACACTCTCACTTGCAGGAAATCCTTCGGGTCTTACTGTTACTCTTTTCACAGCCTTTGGGTTGTAATGCTCCTCCGGCGTTTCCAAGCCCTCCAAACAGTACCTCCTTCCTTTCTTAAGATCCCATTCGATGTCAAAGTGAGGATCTCGATATTTCTGATTCACCCTCCGGCATTCCCTGATAATGCGCTTTACGTCGCGAATGCATTCCTCTCGTGCCTGCTCATAAGATCTGACAGCTCTTTGAGCCTGTGCAACACCTTTCGATGCTTTCGCAATCTTCTTTTGCGCATAGGGATTTTCCGGAAGTACTGTGAAGACCTTGCCTGGGTATTTTGCGTAGAATTTTGTCCAGAATCTGTTCACACCTTCCTGTGGAGTGTGCCGATCCAGTTTTCGAGGGGGTGGCAATGGCTCTTTCCATCGTTGGTTAGCATTTAGCGATATCTGAATTGGCAAGGCTACAGTATTTTGAATTCCGTCGATCTCATCTGAGCGAACGGACATATCGCTTGAGTAAGCGGATGAGGAATAGAATGTCAGAAAGAAGTTTAGCAAGAGGTGGCAGCAATCCTAATGATGGGCAATCAGAAATACCTAGATAGCTGGTGCAACACGCAACAATAGAGGTCTGGTAAAATGGAACAAGCTCAGAAGATGCGCGAGACGAGAGAAATATCAACGAGGCTTTCGTTGGAGAATGGAAACACACAGATCCGAAATTATCTCGTACAGGCAACCATGGGGCTTGTTGTATTGCCTCATCCGGCATTCGAGGCAGCATCGGTTTCATGCAGCGGCCTGTAGACATTTTGGTCAAGTACGCCAATGAGATGAAGGCAACAGATGAGACACAGCTGCGGCATTGCCCAAGGCTGGGGCCCGATTCATTTTGGGGGCGGAGACCGGTGTCGCACACGCTTCTGGAAGCCAGGAATGACCAGCGGAAACTCTGTTGCATCGCGTCTACGGGTCTGGGAATTGCGGCAGGATGCTTCCTGTGTCTCGGCCGTGAATTGAGCTTCAGTGTAATTGCACATTGCATCCAGAGAACGTGGGATCAACGCGCAGAGATTTACAGTAGTACTCTGTTGTCAACGCGTCAAGCCAAAATAGGCTAGGGCTCAAGTTTACCTCACAGAAGTCGAGGGGCTTAGGCCATACATAGTCGAAGCATTGCTGCTCTTGGGACTGATATACAGACAATGGACTCTGCAAGATATTCATGATTTTGACGCCGTCCTGTGCTACCATATCATCAGCTCCATAAATCATGCATTCCTAACAACCAGGTTCGACTCTTCTACCCAGAAGACCTCGAACGCCAGCCAGCAGCATCAGCTCAACGCCTATCCCGACCGATACACTCCGTTTCACTCCACACACTACCTGTCAAGCTCAATGGAACCCATTGATCCTCTCCCGCCCAGAGTACGCTGAGCTGCCGGCGGCGAAATAGGGATGCATGCAAGCTTGCTTGGCTGAAATCCGCCTTGCCGGATCATACTCCAGAAGCGCATCGAGCAGATCAAGGCCATGTTCGTCCAATCCTGCTACCAGGCTCGTGGTCTCTTCTCTCTGCCATTTAGGAAAAGAAGACTTGAAGTCGGGGAACGAAGTCACTCCTGGCCAGGTATTCTCATCTGGTGTACCGAGCAATCTGAAACCGGGTTAGTCTTACTCGGAGCCTGGCAAGTGAAAGCGTGTCTCACTTGAAGATCTTGAAGATCTCGTCGATCTCTGAGTCTCCAGGGAAGAGTGGTTTACGGGTGCACATCTCTGCAAAGATTGCGCCAATCGACCACATGTCCACGCCTGTCGAGTACTGTCGCCCGCCCAGTAGAATCTCTGGTGATCGGTACCAGAGCGTAACAACCTAGTAGAAATGTTATGGGATCGTTTGATTGCAAAATTGAGGACACGAAGCCTACCTCATGTGTGTATGTCCTCAGCGGCACTCCGAATGCTCTCGCAAGCCCAAAATCAGCCAATTTCAAGTTGCCTTCTCTGTCAATGAGCAAATTTTGTGGCTTGAGATCTCGATGAAGCACTCGGTGGCTATGACAGTATCGAATGCCCTCTACCATTTGTGCCATGAATTTTTTGACCATGTCCTTGCCTAGACCAAGTCGTTGCATGTCGAGAGTCGAACCTTCTGGAAGTGCCTTGCCTCGTCCACCATCGCTCACTGGGAGTGCTTCCATGTATTTTTTCAGATCCAGGTCCAGGAACTCGAAAACGAGGTACAGTTTGTGGCCATCGGCGTGGACGATGTTGAGCAGTCTCACGATATTTGGGTCGTTCATTTCCTTGAGCAATGATATCTCACGAATTGCTGTACTTGGAACACCCTCGTCTTCGGCTTCGAGACGGATTTTCTTGAGCGCAACAATTCGACCGTTGTGTGCTAGATCTCTAGCTTTGTAGACGACTCCATATGTACCTGGAACCTTTTGCTTAGCTCCTCGATCGCACTGGTTCTGAAAGGTCGCGAGAGCCTCAAACGACAGGTGAGTGCTCACCTTCACCTATCTTCTCTATCTTCTGGTAGTTTTCCATGTTTGACTTGCACTGCTGTCGTAATGGACGTTTTTGTGAAGTAAGACCAATTGCGGTCTTGGACACTTGCTGGGGTGAGCAGCTGAGGTCTTGCAAGACTCGTAAAGCTGCGGGTTATGCAGCTTGTCAGTCAGTTGGGCATGGTGCTTCACGTGGTATCGAAACCAATGACGCTGTGGAAAACAAGATCGCCCGAGTTTCTTGGTTGATTGATCTTTTGTATTGTACACAAACAAAAGCACAAGCTAAGGTGTGCGGGAACAGTCCCCTACGCGCGGATTGGACGGCGCTTGGCGCGTTCCTGAATTGTTGCCTTCAAAGTAAATGCCTGAACACACTTCTTGTGGTTCAACTTTTACACTCACACTGTTCTACACTCCATACTGGGCTATGCACCTGCAGAAACGGTCTGAATACTAGCTCATGTCACAGATCAAAGAGCTTGATGCTCACAAGCGACCTCCGGACCGAATACGCAGCTTATTCAAGAAATACCAGAAGTGCAAGGCAGAAGACTTGGACGCTGACGCTGATGTTATCGACATGCATAAAGCGCTGCATGCGTTTGACCACCTGTTGAGATCCGCACCCGAGTCATTCGCTGGCGATCGAAATGGTGCTTTTCATGAATTTCTGTCGAGTACTTCGCATGAATGTGGTGAAAAGAAAACTGCTTTTACTCCTGCATTCGAGATCACACGCCTTCCTGGTCAGATTCTTTACCTTTGGTCATACTGCACTTTCTTATCTATTCAGGTCTTTATGTCCTCCCGGATTTGCTTACCCCAGAAGTCCAGCTTGCTCTCCTCTACCGTCTTCTACACCGTGACTTATCTAATCCCAACCACCGAACAAATGTTCATTTACACCATTATCTCGCTTATCCACCATTCTCGTCTCCTATGCCTGCTCGTTCGTTCTTCTGCCAGGAGAAGGCTTTCACTTTTCCTCCAAAGGACCCAGCTGTCCACAAACCTGTCACTATCGCTGCATTTCTCGAGAAGAAACTTCGTTGGATGACACTTGGGGGTCAGTATGACTGGACAGCAAAGCGATATCCGTCAGAAGACCCGCCTCCATTTCCGTCCGATATCAAGCAGCTTCTGAAGAGACTTTTTCCAGACATGGATGCACAAGCGGCTATTGTTAATTTCTACTCCCCTGGAGACACGCTCAGTATCCATCGTGACGTCAGTGAATATTGCGATCGAGGTCTGATCAGCATCAGCATTGGCTGCGATGGGCTTTTTATTGTCGGCAACCAGGACGCCACCGAAACTGCAACAATAAGGCTCAGATCTGGAGACGCTGTATACATGACAGGTTCTTCCAGATATGCCTGGCATGGAGTACCCAAGATCATTCCAAACACATGCCCCAGCTGGCTTGCTGGATGGCCGGCAGGCAATAACAGCGACGCAGAATGCAACATTTGGCGAGGCTGGATGGCCAACAAGCGAATCAATGTCAACGTTCGTCAAATGATGGTGATATAACCCCCGAGTTGAGAAATTTGCAACGAAAGATGGGTTTCACCGAAGCGCCCCTACACTGGATCATAATCAACGCGGTCGGGTAATGCAGATGTTGCTCAAGATACGGCCCAGTACCAGTGCCATGAGTCAACATGCTTGTTTTGTCAAGCTGTCATGAGTTGGAGAGAATTCCGCGGTTCTACCCCGCATTGTAACGATAAGACCACACCCCTCTATCAATGCTTGTGCGAACACGAGATTGAAAAATGCAGGTTCAGGGAACATATCAAGGGCCTGATCTTCTTTTCTAGATCGCTGCTTGTACAGCACTTTCATGATAGTCGTGGATTGCCATGGCGTCGTGGAAAGATGTTGCAGCTGCAAAGCGCCAATCAATTTTAGAGTCTATCCCACCGAAATGGCGCATGTCCAAGGTTCCATCCACCGAAGAACAAAGAGACGTCACTGGGTCTTACATCCACCAATTCCTTGATACGAATGAAATCGACATCACCGAAACCGATGCTGTCGGCATCGCCAGCCACATCTCTTCGGGCAGTTGGAAAGCGACCGAGGTCGCAGAGGCATTTTGCCACAGAGCGTCCCTTGCACATCAGCTCGTAGGTCCTACGGAACATTGTCCTTCTGAACAGCATTATACTGATCTCGATAGACCAATTGCTTGCACGAAATATTCTTTGACGCGGCGTTATCGGATGCCAAGTACCTGGATGACTACCTAGCGAAGCATGGCCGACCCCTTGGACCGCTTCACGGCGTTCCAATCAGCTTGAAAGACCAGTTTCATGTCAAGGGTGTCGATACCAGCATGGGCTATATCGGCTGGCTTGGCACCTTTCAAGGCATTAAGGACGATCCAAGGAAAGGCGTTTATGAGAGCGAAATGGTCCGAGAGCTAAGAGCACTTGGCGCAGTTCTGTATTGCAAGACAAGCGTCCCACACAGCTTGATGAGTGGTGAGACCGTCAACAATATCATTGGGTATACATGGAACCCCAAGAATCGCAATCTCTGCTCAGGCGGTAGTTCTGGTGGAGAAGGAGCACTGATTGGACTGAAAGGCTCGCCAGCGGGATTCGGCACTGATATCGGCGGGAGTATCCGTATTCCCGCCGGTTTCAATGGATTGTATGGCATTCGGCCATCTGCGGGGAGGATGCCTTACGAAGGTATGGCGAATTCTATGGATGGCCAAAATTCGGTGCTATCGGTGGTTGGCCCCCTTGCCACCACTGTTGGAGCGGTCAAACTGCTCGTGAAGGCGGTTCTGTCACAATCACCCTGGCTGTATGATCCCCTGGTTGTGGATATGCCTTGGCGCGATTCGGTTGAGCAAGAAACTCTGGATCTCATTAAAGCAGCAGCGGCTGGTAATAGCAAGCTATCGTTCGGAATTCTGAAACACGACGGTGTGGTAGGCTTGCATCCTCCAGTTGCTCGTGCAATCCAACTTTGCGCGGATGTTCTCGCCAAAGCAGGTCACAAAGTCATTGAGTGGAAGCCACCGTCACATCTGCACGGTGTTAGCGTGGTTGCAAACACATGGAAATACGATGGTGGCGCCGATATTCATTCAGCTATGGCTTTGTCTGGAGAACCACTTGCGCCACAAGTGTCCATGACATACGGAAACAAGCCATGGGAGCAGTCTTCTGCTGCAGAGATATCTGCAAATAACGTTGAGTTGCGAAAATGGCAGAAGGAGTATCTGGATTACTGGACCAATACGGCTGAATTGACCGACACAGGAAGACCTGTTGATGGTCTAATTGCGCCTCTTGCGCCTTTCGCCGCAGCTCGCCCATTGAAATATACCTACTATGGTTATTCAATGTTTATCAATGGGCTCGACTACACTTCGGTAGTTATTCCAGTAACGACAGTGGACAAGGGCGTCGATGTTGTGGACAGTTCCTACCAGTCCCTAAACGAGATAGACAAGACGATACAGAGTGACTATGACCCAGGAATATACGATGGTGCTCACGTTTCCGTGCAGCTAGTGGGCCGTAGGTTGCAAGAGGAAAAAATGTTGGCCTTGGCTGAGCATATAAGCTCTATGCTGAAGACTTGAGGCACAAAGACTTAGACCACTACTAGAGAGCTTGCCAAACGATGTGACACCTTTGATACTCTTCGTGTTTGTGCACGTGATTGCAATCGTATGGACGACGAAATCTCAATTACAAATTGGTCCATGTTAGAAAAAGCATTTTTATTCTCAGCTCACTCGGTCTCTGTCGAGAAACTTCAACTGTGTTCCCCAGCATGCGGTGGTATGAAATCGAGCATGTGATTCCGCTGACACGCGAGCAATGCAACAAACTTGTTCAGCGCATAACACATATTCATGCCCAGAAATTCACTTCTCCAACACTATTCGTCAACATACACTTCCGAGATGCGTCGAATGACTGGACATATGTGGCAGGGAGACCGGTAAGCCGTCTTTCTGGCTTCTCATTCTGCCAGAGTCCTTGATCTGCTGGGTAGCGTTCAATCACGAATCTGATGTCAAGCTTTGTGTAGAGACAAACCAACCGAATCACAGCTCATGTCCGGGTTGGTCAGCGGACCAAGCAGGATTTCGACGACCTCGCTCCGAAGATCGTCGATGCGTAGGATGCTGTTGTAAAGCATAGCGTGGAACCGATGAAGAATAAAAGCAGGGAATTAAGAGCCGTGTTCGTGATTGGAGAGGTTTTAGCAGGCGTCGAGGCAGGCTTCGTGCTTCCAGAGGTGTGTTGATTCTCTGATTGACAGTTTTGGCCGTTACAGCATCTGGAACCTCACCCACGTCTTGGTTGCGTGCCATCATTCCATTTGCACTCGTTTCAGGTTCCACCTCTTAGCAATACTGACATTTACAACTGAGCAGGCAGGAAAGGACGTCGAGTAGGTTCAGGAGATGATATCGCAGTTCGAGAAAATAGCTAAACGCAACGCTGATACACGGGACCTCTCGCTTGAGGTGAAGACCCGTCCAGATTTCAACATTGCTAGTTGAGAAGTTCAATGTGGCGAGAAGGGGCATGAGCGGTGGCGAGATGCTGCAAGGGTCTGCAGACATCACAATCTTCATAGCTCATCTCAATCACGAATCAGTGGCCGGTGCTACCTCAATGGGTACTTCATCTGAGTTCATAGGCAAATGCCCGCACTCACGACAACCACTTCAGTGGTACCAGGCGCTCGTATTGTGGTTCAAACGGACATGTTGACAGTGATATTATGTCCTGTACATGTCACATATATACCATCTATAGGATATCGTTTAATTCGAGGTTCTGACGCTGCAGACACCGTGGTGCGAGGAGAGGAGCAACGCCAACTCCTCAACACGCGGATTCCTTGGCTTGTTTCTAAAAGCGGAAATGTGCAAACCCTACTCTGTACTGGTGGAGCGGAGTGACTACGCAGACCAATGACTTGTTGCTTACTGGTGATCTGATTGTGAGGCATCATGGCATGTTTGCCGCACAGCCTTCTCCACAATACGTAATGCTTCTCTTCGTTTCAGACTGGGCCTCTTGTCCCGCAAAGGGAAACTCTAAGTGGCAGTGCTTAATGATTCGCAGAGACTTACGTGGAATGTCTGACTACCGCAGCAATGCGCCCTGAGTCTCTTTCCTACATTTGCCCGCCCAAGACCTACCAGACTTCCTGGCCACGACAATATGCATATTCGTCTTTGAACGAGACTTGTCATTAGTCCTCTACGAGCTCCATTGCTAACGAGAGACCATGTTGGACGAGAATTTACCCAGTACGACCCGATGCAAAGATTGTTTCGGTTTATCAAACTGACTGACACAACCACCAGCCTTTCTTCTGAAGACGTCTACCGAGAAGCCGAAACAGAATTCGACATTCTATTACACGCAGCACGGCTCAGACGCAGAGCCCACATACTCGCTTCGCCATCCCGATCCTGATCTTCCCGGCTCCAAGAATCGATTTGCTGCTGCTCTCTACGATTCACACAACCCGGACGTTCTTTTTGCCGAAGTCCTACTCATTCCAGATTGGACACAGCCATCACTCTCTGCAGAAGCCATCAGGCTGAACGGCGGCGTGGCACCACCACCAGAACCAATTCTGCCTGGCGAATTTGTGGTGCAACTGTACAATCCGGATCAGCAGGTGAGAGTCAAGCAAAAACCTGGATCATGGGGTTCCGCTCCTTCATGGGAATTTGAGATGCCGCAACAGAGCTTCCGTCAACCATCCACTTCATCTATTGACAGGACACTAAACGACCCGGTAGCTTCTGAGCTCACTCCAAGAATCGGCTTCAAGTGGAAAAAGGATAGCAAATTTGCCAAGGATCTTGCCTGCTTTCTTTCGGGGAAGACAGTGAACGCTGATGGTAGCAAGAGAAGAAACAAAGAGCCAGACATCACCGTGGCCATTTTCAAGGCGTTAAAAGAGGTCACATTATATGAGCCAAATTTACAGAGGGTTGAGATAGAAGACTTGAAGGGGTTCGAGGTGGTGCTCTTGCTTAGTGCAATTGTCATCCGAGATGTGTACTTTGGGCACATGGAACAAGCTTTCAACATTTCCGGACCTCCCGGACCTTGCTCAGCTTCGACTTCTCCAAGGCCTTCAGCGGCACTCGGGGGATTATACAGTGGAAGACCCATAAGCCCGGCGGACCAGCGCAGAAAGGCTTCCTCTCCGGCAAGACCCTCAGTCGCCGTTCCACAACGAGATAACCGCATACCGCCGACCGATCCCCGTAGTCAATGGGAGATTGATGCCGAAACCGCCCGACTGAAGAAGCAAGCAGAAGCCGAAGAACGAGAGCGGAAACGAAAAGAAGCCTCCGAGCAAAAGCGGATCAAGAAGATGCTGGAAGCTGAAGAGAAAGAGAAGAGGCGAAAACAGGCAGAGGTCGACAAGGAGACTGAAAGACTGAAGAGAATCTACGGAAGTCAAGGCCAATTAGCACCAACGCTTCCCACAAGACCAGCTTCGAATCACAATCGTCCCTCTCAGGTTCCTGCACAAGCGCCAAATCCATTCTTGAGGCCGCAAAGTGTTCCTCAGCCTGGACCACCGCAGGTAAGATGGGGCCCACCAGCGCCAGGCCCATATTTACAGGTTCCGGGCGGATATCCAAGTCAGAGTGGATTCTTTGGCAACACCAGGCCTGCAGTGCAGCCGAAGCTGAGAGAAAAGAAGAGCTTCTTTGGATATAGGCGGGAAAATGATGCGCCAAAGTTGCACAAGAAGAGGAGTTCTGTGTTTTGATGAGCCACATTGCAGTTCATATGGCACTCGCAATATTGTCGCCACCATTGCCGCCACCTGCAGCAATATCCGTGGCCACTGGCTCAAGTCATGGATAATCACAGTTGCTGCCGTGATCGGCGACAGAACAGTTGCACATTCCCTTCGAAATCTGTTGTTGGTGAGAGCACCTGCTTGGTGCAACAAGTTTATGCCAAATAGTCTGTTATCTGGACAAGCATTCAGTTTTACAGAGCTCCGAGACTGACGCCTATTCTAAAAGACGCCCGAGTTTAATGGCTCAGCAGCACTCTCGACGCCTGCAAGTGGATTGTTCGCATGTGGACGTTGGCACTCATTTACAAACAAATTTACTTGCAGGCAGCATCAGAAGATGTCAAGGAGGTGGATCTTGTTACTCTCTGAAGAGACGCCGAGCCTGGGACTTTGGGTCAGAAGGAGATGAGGAGCTTGGAAGATAGCCGATAAGGAGGTTGGATAGTCGAGAGAAGGAGATTGATTATCAAACTACCAGTGAACAGGATACTTCGGAAAGTAAAAATTGAGAGGGAGAGAGTATCTGATGCTGGCGGATTCTTATGCTCGAGGGGGAGGTATTAAAATGGCCGACAGATCGATGCCTCGTATTCATGTGGAGGACGGCTTCTCATTGGAGAGCTGGTTGGATACGCGGAGACTAACAATCAGTGGAATGTTGGGTTGCAATTGACCAATATTTTATGCTCTTCTTAATCTGAGAATTTTGTAGTAGAACGTTCTTCTGCGTGGACGATCATGTTGTAGCACTCTTCTCGTTGAAAGCGCTTTTCGTGATTGATTCTGGTCATCAATGGATCTACCTCGGCACGATTCTGCTCTGAAACAATTTTATATCCCAATCCCTGCTTAAAATGTTATCACCTCAAGTGTTTCTTTGACATTTTTTGGCAGGATGAGTGGACCGGAAGACGCCACTGAACGAAGTCGACTTCTGGATAATGAAAGCGGCCATCTGAACGGAAATGTTCCAGAAAATGCCGATAGAGCCCACCAGGATGATCAGGGTGCAGACGATATACCACTGGCAAAGGAAACCAGCACCAGGGAACTTCTTGCTGTGATGGCAGCGATATGGATGGGGTCCTTCTTCGCTGCATTGGGTATCCGAAAACCTACCACCTTTTGCACGTCTTGTCACTGATTAGTCTCAGATATGACAATCGTCGCCACGCTTACCACGCCAATTTCATCCGAGTTCAAATCGTTGAGCTTACTTTCCTGGTTAGCGTCGGCATACTTAATTGCCAATGCGGCATGTCAACCACTGGCTGGGAAGTTGACAGACATCTTCTCCCGACGCAGTGGCTTGATTTTCTCCAATGTATTCTTTGGAGCTGGCTGTCTCATTTGCGGTCTTGCTAGGAATGAATGGGTCATGATCACGGGCCGCGTCGTTTCCGGCATCGGTGGCGGTGGGTTGAATGCGATCTCTACGTTCGTCTCTTCTGATCTTGTGCCGCTGAGGAGAAGAGGTCTTTGGCAGGGCTACGGCAATGTGGTCTTCGGCTTGGGGATGAGCTTTGGTGGTGTTTTTGGTGGATGGCTTAATGATACGCTGGGCTGGAGATGGGCGTTCCTGGTCCAGGTTCCATTTATCGCGGTATCTGGCCTGCTCGTTATCTTTCTTGTCAAGATCCCTGTCAAGGAAACTGAGAAATCTGCTTGGAAGCGAGTCGATTATGGTGGAGCTGCCCTGCTCACACTTTCACTCGTCCTTCTTCTCCTCGGACTGAACACAGGCGGCAACCAATTCCCGTGGAGTCATCCTCTAGTGGTGACTGTGCTCCCTTTGTCCGCTGTGTCCCTGCTCTTGTTTATCTATGTCGAGGACAGACTTGCACCCGAGCCCATCATACCTGTCCGATTATTGCTACGACGAACTGTCTGGGTTGCGTGCTTCACAAATATGTTCAGTTCCATGTCAATATTCATCGTCTATTTCTACGTGCCTTTCTATCTACAGATCAAGGGACATTCGGCAACGCAGGCCGGATTGCGACTCATTCCGCAGGCATTTGGAACATCATTTGGCTCCATAGGCGCTGGCTTAGTGATGCGGAAAACAGGTCGCTATTATCTTATGGACTGCATCACCATGACAAACTTCGTTGCAGGGCTAGCTCTCATATGCACTTTGAGCTTCTCCTCGCAAGCCTGGCAGACCTATCTGTATTTGATTCCTGGCGGATTTGGGTACGGAGGAATGCTCACCATCACGCTTGTCGCGCTCATAGCCGCAGTTGAGCACACGGATCAAGCCGTCATCACTGCTGCATCTTACGCTTTCCGCAGCACTGGCGGCACCGTTGGAGTCACTATCGGATCTGCTGTCTTCCAGAATTGGCTGAGTCGGTCATTGATGCAAGCCTTCGATAAGATGCCTCACAAGGGCCGAGTGGTCAGACATATCAGAGACGATTACCATGAGATTGCAAAATTGCACTCTCCAATGATGCGTCAGAAAGCGCTTGACTCTTATATGGGAGCTTTTCGAGCCACCTTTCTGACCGCACTGGGTCTCACTGTTCTGGCTGGTGTTGTAAGCCTGTTTATGAAGGAGCACAAGCTGCACACAAATCTGGCAAGGAAGTAGATCGACAGCATGTATATGTGGGTGAGAGAACCTGTATTGATATACGTAGAATATAGAGAAACGAAGAATGCAGAGATACGAAGAATATAGAGATACGAAGAATATAGAGATACGAAGAATATAGATATACGAAGAATATAGATATACGAAGAATATAGATATACGAAGAATAGACGAATGCCTCGATCTTCCTAACCGGGTAAGTATGCTCAGGGGGATCACTATGGTGAAACGTTAGGCTCGGGCTTCTCCATTGATTCGCGGTTGCCAAGCGGCAAGAGCTCCAAGCTTTAGTTTCTACCCTCCCTCTGAGTTGCGAATCTTGTCTTCTACCTGCTCCAGTCACCTACATAGCTCCATTCCCACACCAACATCGCCACTACGTTGAAAGGAACCTCCAACCCTCGGGCTCAACACAACGAGTCGTCACCCTCAGTACTTCTTGCTCACCCGCCAATATGCCTGGCGTTCGTAAGACTCCTCTCAATCCTTTCTTCGCACGCTGCACACACGCCTCGAGCGATCTCTATCATTCTTTAACAGCTAATGTATACAAACAGCACCCGATGCGCTGGACCAGCTAAAGCGAGGCTTCCGAGGCCTCTTCAACAAAAAGAAGAGACAGCAGTCTCAGCCCACGGAAACTGACTCCTCCGCACCACCACCACCAACCAAAACCGAGGCAACCGCCTCAACACCGACGAAACCTGCTGAACCCGCTCCTGCCACTGCTCCCGCTGCTTCCGCAGACCCAGCTGCTAAGGAGACAGCGAGTGCGCCTGCTGGTACCCAAGCCCCCTTCCTATCTCTCCTTACTATCAAGATCTGTCAACCAAGAAGCTGACATCCTGTCTCCATTATAGACCCCGTGCCGGTACCCGCCCCCGCCGCACCCCCAGTCGACAAGGCCCACCTCAAACCCGCACCAGTCGCGCTGGGGCCAACACCAGAACAAGAGCAAGAACAAGCTACCTCCAAATCTGCAACAGAGGGAGCCCAGCCATCGACCAACGCAGAAGCAACCCCTCCGCCCGCTCCAGCGAAGGACACACCCGGCGGTGAGGGCGATACCCCAGCTCTCGCTCCTGCCGCTGCTGCTGCAGAGATGACTGCGATTTTGGATAAGAAGAAGAGTGAGGCGGCAGCGGGCGCACCTGAGCCAAGTGCTACGTAGCATCTTGAATGGAGCTTAGCAGTACCCACGTGCGGAGGAGACCCATTAGCAGAGACCGAAGGCCAGAAGTCCACGCTTTCCCCCCTTGCTCTCTGCTAGGTCGGAGGATCTCTACGTGTTAGGCCATCCTCGCGTGGCTCTCAATTGGGAGGCTATGTCTCCTTACTTTCAATTTGCATCATTTGCACCGCACTATGGTTGCTCTTCGTTCTTGTCTTGTATATCCTACCGTCTTTTCCGCATAATACCCAATCTTGAATTCTGAGCGAGCGAGCAGGCAGGTAGGCAAGAATGTTAGGTAGAAGAGCCATAGTTATTCATTAATGAGCTCTATCAAATGCGGAAGATAAATTGCGTGCAATGATGCCAAGAGCCCTCTGATATGTTGGAACGACTAGCTGCTTGCTACGTGTATCCTTCTACCACTCCTTCCACCTCCCTTTCCACTTCTACTCTCCTCCACCTTGACAAGCTTCCCATGGGTGACTAACACGAAGCGCAAGTAAAGGAATGGATTCCCCACTGACTTAGTCTCCTGTTCTTCTGCTGCGGGAGGCTGGCTAGCTCGCTGGCTGATTAAGCTGGATTGTTGGCGTGAACGATGTTGGGTATGACTAACTGAATAGGCAGGGGAATATGGTGTGTGTGGTATGTGGTATGTGGTATGTGCTGAGTTATTGTAAAATCAGAAACAAAGTTGATGGGATTTGAGTTGCCAAAGCATTTTCCCCTTCCCTCCAGCAAGCTTTCTTGCTCGCTTGATCAGGCATTCGAAGCCGGTACCCTGCCCCGTCCGTTTAGGCGTTGCATGAGAGTGCACGTACGGATGGATGGATGGATGGATGGAGAGGTGGGTGAATCCCCATGTGAGGTTGGGAGCTGGAAGCGTTCCTGCACTTCTTCAAGCACGAGCGATGTGAGCTATGGGTTTCTGTTTGATTCAAGTCGTACCTCAGCCAAAGGCGCCTCTCCGATTGAGGATGTCCGAATTTGATGCTGTAGAGCGGGACGTTTGATTTCGACGCTTGAGGGTCAAAGTAGAAAAAACTATATCGTGAATCGTCTTAGCTCCAGGGTCTGGTGCAGGTCTGGATTTCTTCGGATTCTGCATCCGGCCCACGCCATTGCTTCTTGAGGCGTATGGCCTCGGCTGCCTTGTTCCCGGGGGCCTTTGAAGTTTCATGTGCTTCCTTCTTAGGAGGCTTCATTCGGCTTGGGAAGCCGAATCGGTCATTCAGTCCCCGGGACCCATTTCCAACGTCCTGAATATTCGTGGCTGAGTAGCTTTCCCAGCGTCTTTGCGACTTGAGGATATGCTACGTATCGAGTTCTCGGCCGAGGCTTGGGAGACTGGTCGAGAAGCTGGGTAGATTCGGATTTGCTTTGAGGATTTATCGCCAGGGATTTGGTCGTAGATGTTGGAGGAATTGAGATTGGAGTTTGAATGGGCCAGGAGAGGTTGATGTGGGAATATATCAACGACGGCACTGGGGGCATTTGTGAGCTGGTTTGTTCCCGCATTTCAATGGCATTGCAGGTATTCTCACTCAGTTGTCCACCGGGTGATTCCCTCCAGCGCCTCCTGCTCCCTTTTCGCGTCTTCTGGATTAATAACGTGTCGTGGCGGTACTAGTCCCTGACTTGTGCTTCCGTAGCCGTAGCTAGACGCATTGTAAGGGTCGTCCGAATTGAGGAGGTGAGAGCGTTCCGGCTGCAAGGGGGAAAGGTAACATATCAGTAAATGGGCGACCGAGAGACATGCCGACAGGAGCGACATACATCGTTTGAGACCTGGCGAGAGAGGCCGAGACAGGAAAGGCAAACGCCCATTGTGGTGGTAGAAGAATGGAATGCTCGTGCTGCTGGGGGTTTAAGACTCGGGTTCCTGGTGGTGTACGGAGGTGCTACGACAACTGTGTAAAAGGAACATTTAAACAAATATACATTAAATTAAGACGGAACGAGAATGGTTGTAGGTAGGTAAGATTATGTTCGGAAAGGGGAAAGGTTCCCAAGGAGGAAGTGGTTGGCGCAGACAAATGAGGAGCTCGGCTTGAAGATGGCTTCAATCCGCCAATTCTACTTCTTCCCCTCCATCACCAGGTAACGATTCAACAACGATTGGAGACCTCTAGAGAGTGTGCTATGAAAAGTGTCATCGCATAAGCTAACAGAATCTTGAGATCAGTCCACGATGCTCGAGCGCCGCAGAGGCTCTTTCAATCGGTAGGACACGATTTTGCCAATCCTCATGGCGACATCTCATTTCCCCTTTCTGCTCAGCGCGCAGCAATAATAAGAAATACAATGTCGATTTGGGCACCCGCACCCCTTTACGAGATATCAAGTTCTTCCTAGTCGTGGATGTCAAGGACGAGCTATGAACAGAGTCCTTGCGTCATGACGCTTATCCCAGCGTTGCGGAATGCTGGCAAAGAGCATGTCAAGCAAGGACATCTGGTGAGTGAGACAACCCTTGCTGGTGGAGCAAATCCTCCCTTCACATCTGCGCGGGAGCTTGGAGGGAGGCAAGATTCCACATACCGTCTGCTTCAGAATCCGTGTTGCTTGCGGTCCTTCCGCGAGAAGGGAGATTGAGGTCGATCACTCAACCCTGTTACAGGTCTCTTCTACACCCTATAAAGAGCTCGACTCTTCAGAGCTTTCTTTTCTCCCCAAACACAATCGTTCGCTGCAAAGTACCAGTCGTTCTCTCTTTCACACGCTTCTTTGCCGTGCAATCATGCACCGTTCACTCTTTTCTTTGGCTTCGGCCTTGACCATTCTTTCGTATTTCTCGATCACTACCGCTCGTGTTGCAGAGCTAAGCCCACGTTACGCGGAGGATGAATTGGACAAAAGACTCGTGTGCGTTGGTGACAGCTTGAATGAGGTTTTTGTCAGCGTTGGTATGGGAAACGCCAACGATGGTGCCCAACACGATATCGTGAATTTCTGTAGATCTTGGATCGACATACCAGCTGCGACATCATACTACCAGACAGTCACCCTCACAACGTATGTGTCACTACTGCCTTCAGGCCGAAGTTGAAGGACTAACGTGCCTAGTACATCTTTCCCAGCAACTGTGACTGTCGACTTTACCACCGAGTTTGTTCTTTCTGCCTCTTCTACGGTCACTGTGACCAGTTCTCAGACGGAATATGCATTGAGAAGACGGAGTCTTGTGAGAAAGGACGGTATTCAAGAGAGGGCGCCAGCGGCTCAGATCACACAGAGGGCTGAGCTCCCAAAGGTAATGGTACTCGAGGCGCGACGAATGGCTTCGAGCGCTACGAAAACTCTTGATGTCGTTGCCCTTGGAGCCGCTCTTTCCAGTGCTTGCTCATGCAAGTCCATCTCACCAACAACAGACTACTTGATATCCACAGCACGAGCCGTAAGTACAGGTCATTCTACACCATATTCGAATGCTGACGAGAGCAGACGCGGACCATTGGAGCCACTGACTATCGCACCGCGACTGTCAACAGCACCCTAGCTAGTGGCGTAACGACCGTTACTCAGACTGTCAATCTGACTTCCACCATCCGACCTACAGGAACTGGTGGCGGATCGTCTGGAACGATGCTTTCACACAGCTACAACCACACCATGACTGGCACCGGCACATACACTCGTCCAACTTATTCGCATTCATCTTATAACAACACCCGCACCGGACGACCTACGTACAGCCATGGCACAGGACGACCTACATACAGCCGTGGCACAGGCACCAGTGGCTGGCCTAGACCGACCATGAACTCGACTTGCCTTCCCTGCTCTACCGGGTCCAAGAACTTTACTGCAACCGTCACTGCCTTTTCGACGGGAACAGTATACAGCACTGTTACTGACGTCGTGTCGGACATCGTCTACAAGAACCAAACGGTGACCAAAACAGAGGGCAGCGTGACTATCACTGCATCCGCCTCCACTGTCACCCTCACCGGCGCGACCTTGACCGAGACCATTACACAACCCGGTGCTACCATCAGTCTGCCTGCATCTATCACCACGGTAACTGAGACTCTTCCTGCGTCTACCGTCACCATCACAGACCAAGCTTCCACGATCACTGAGGCAGTCGTGACGGAATATGTGACGGAATATGTGACGGAAGCAGTCGTCACGGATCCTACTGAGACCTCTACTGCAACCAGCACGGCCACGACGACAGAGGCTCGTTACAGGCCCTACCGTAACTAGTTGGGGGAGACTGTTGCAGCTGCGAGTGTGGGCTTGAGGAAAAGGGCTTGTGGCAGATGAATGGGCATCGAGTCAGCTCCTGGAGCTGCAAATGCTTGACCGCCCCCGGGGCTGTAGGCTCGATTGAATTCTTGGCTGAAGGGTGAAAGTAAGGAAGAGCAATTTCGGTGGGCTGCTTCCCTGCAACGTGTCTGCGTTCTTGCTTGATTTAGCTGGGGTAATAACTTGATAGATCTCATTTGTGCTTCTATATCTCTCTAGAATGAATCAGAAACTTGCTTAAACTGCGCCTTTGAGACCAGTCATTTGGACCAGATGATCCTTGATCTTGAAGATGGTCTCACGTTCAGGTGAGAGCACCCTCGCGACGCAGAGGCCGCTGACTCGAAATTCTCACCCAAGTGCGCAAGAAGAGCACGAGTTGTGAACGCACCCACAGCGATTGACTGAAGAGCAGGCAGGACCTGTGGAGACAGGAATTCGTGGCCGAGTTTGATGAAGGCGTATTGCTGTTCAGGTCTTGTCTGCCCCGACGACATGACGCTCATCAGCGGGCTTTTGGGCAGGCGGTTGCGGCTTTGGCACACTACTGTCACGTGTATATGTCTCTATACTGGTCATGTGCAGTAACGTAGATTCATCACGGCGCCTTGGATATTGAACTATCCCGACTGTTTCACTCGCTCTCCTCCTGCTCAGACACGAAAAGATAAGAATATCAAGGCGTCTTGTAGATGAGAGACACACAGACGCCATTCTCCCGAAGTAGCAGCTCGTGCTGCTGGCATTTGTGCCCAGGCTTCCTGTGCGGCCTTTCCAATACAAAACACCTTTTGCGCCGCTGAAAGCACAAATACCTTCATTCAGAGCCACGCCTCCTAGTGCTGCAAACAAAATATCCGGGTCTGGCAAATTGCTAATGTATCTAGTCAGTGACATCGAAATGTGCGGCTGAGAACTGCAATAAGCTTGAAGGTGTCGCGAGGCCATGACAAATGGCTGTGTTCAGGAAACAGTCTTGTCGCTTTATCATCCAGAGCTAACTCGTGAAGTCGAGAGGTACATCAGAATGTCAAGCAAACAAGAGCAAACGTCTGTTCTGCTCCGCTCCATCCATCCGCACGACGTCCATCTGCGAACTGTTGTAGGGGTGAAGAGGCAGTAGCTTCGACTTTGCGGAGAAACACCACCACATTGACCCTTTGACTCCTTTCTGCCCTTTCCAGAGGAGTTCGACCAAGTGAGTCTCTGATCCAGGGATTTGCCCCGTTCGCTTGGAGATCAGGGCGTGGGCGTTGCTTGCTATGTGATAAGCTGGGCAAAGACTTACGAGTATCGTGGCCTCCTGGTGTTCCCGCCCGCGTCCTTGCTACAGAAGGATTGAATGGATGTACCGGCGTCGCTATCATCTCGGCTCTTGCAGGCATCCTTGCGCACATTGCGCCTGTACAATCAACGCAAAGCGTGTAGACAGGCCATCAAACCTGGTTTCGAAGATGCAGACCGTCATTACTCTCTTCAACACTTACCGTCATTACTCTCTTCAACACTTACCGTCATTACTCTCTTCAACACTTACCGTCATTACTCTCTTCATCATTTACCGTCAGTACTCTCTTCAACACTTACAAGGCCTACTTCCCCTGAAGCACAGAGCTAGGTGGTCGCGGCAGTCTACCAAGGCAGACCGGCTCTCCCAGACGCGATACGCACAATAACCCTTGTCCTGCCAAGGCTTGGGCTTCGCTTGGGCTTCGCTTGGGCTTCGCTTGGGCTTCGCTTGGGCTTCGCTACAGCATCAAGCAATACAGCGTGTGGGAAGCAGGTACATCTCGTGCATCGGGCCAGACATCGATTGTGATCATTGCGGAGGCTCCAGGGTCTATGCCGAGGGTAGTCCCTAATGGCGAGTAGAGGAGCGAATGGACGACTGGTGAGGAAAGTGGCCAATAAGGCCGCCGATATCAATCTCGGCCCAGTGAAGGCGATCTGTAGAAGGATTGATTGAGGATATCAATTGACTCTACCTTCCACCTCTTCTGAATGCTTCTCGTCTTGCTTTGATCCAGGGCTTGATTGAGGGCTTGGCGCCCGCTTGGCGGCCGGAGCTGGCCACACATTAATTACGTAGTATTTGATTCAGCGGGGACAAGTTCTGCAGAATGCTCGTGCGAGACAATAGCGATGGCTAGCGCCATTTACTCTATCTGACGCTGCGCTGAAGCTCTCCAACCAAAGTACTGTGGCTAAGGCCAGGTCAACAGGTCACGTCAAGTCAAGAACCGACACTCAAAAGAGCAAAAATGGCATCGTTGCCTTCTCTTCTAGCAATATCGACTGGAGTGGTGTGCTCTTCTTCGTCAATTGAACCCGAGTACTAGTGGGACAAGCACCGTGCTTCAAAAGCGCTGAGGCCGCTTCCACGTTTCCCATGACGCAAGCTTTGTGGAGAGGGGTATTGCGAATGAGGTGGTGGCTGAGTTGTGACGGTGCCAAATATAAGTCCAACTTTGCTGGCTGCACAAGGCCGTGATGGTAGAGAAATGCATATACGTTAGCATAACCTGAGACCTCGTCATTCCTGCGGAAAAAGACACGCGTTTTAGCGTGACTGATCTACCGCCGTAAGGTGTGCTAGAAGGATGCAAACTCCTTCTTTCACCCAATGGCGGGAGATGAGCAGCGCTCCACTCCCTTCCTTCACCCGATGAGAATATTGGATATATGATGATAGAATCGCTCGCAGAGAAGGGGACTCACTCGCTGCCAGCATAAAGCAGCAGTGTGCGCCTTGTCGCAACGAGCGTAAGCAACTCCGAGCGCACACGGCCGGGGCACGTGAGCAGGGAGACGCACGGGGCCACCAGCGTGGCGCCCGTTTCCGACGCCCATTTCCTGTAGCGGAAATATGCGAGGCCAGCACCGGATTCCTTTCCCACGACGAGGAAGCTAGGGGTCCAGGCCCGGTAAGGCGAAGAGATCATCCGATGTGTTGCCTCCGCAGCCTCACCCACGTCATGAGCCTTCTGGATCCGGTATGACGGCGGTTGGACCTGAGTCAGCAGAGTTGCAGTCGCTGGGGACACCTGTGCCTGCTCGACCAGCCGCACCATCGCTCGTCCCACCTGATCCTCAAGGCGCCCGGCGATGGGATCGATGGCTCGATGATGGGCAGATGAGAGATGCACACTAAGCTACATAGTCCCCAGTGGGCTGATCCACAGGGTCCCTGCATCATCCGTATCCTGGTGCCAGGACGGTACGGAGTAGGTGAGCGGAGAAAGACTTGCGCCCGTAGCCAGTAGGGGTCATGCGGTACGGTACAGTACCGTCCTTACTACCGCGTTGGCATGCTCCTGCCCTGCTGTCTGGTCCCGCTGCGGCCAACTGGTACTCCGAACGATGGCAGGCGCTGGTCGGCACAGACATCTGAGCTGGCAGGGCCCCCATCTGACCAATCAGAGGCGCGGCGGAGAAGCATCCCGGCGCTAGTCCATCAGCAGCAAGGCTGCCGCCATTAGCGGCCCCGCAGCTCGCTCCACTAGGACTGCTTAGGAGCCCGCCTGGGGGCCATGACGTAGCCTCCGCAGCCTCGGCAGCGGGGCAGGCCTCCGTCACTGCCACTGCCTGGATCTCTCTCCTCACTGGCCCCGCCCACCACCTCGCCTGGAGCGACGGGCGCTCGTACAGAGCGGAAGTCCAGTACTGGGACCAGGATCAGCCTCTGCCCGCACCTCCAGTCACGCTCCTCTCTCGGCACCCGCAATCCCAGCTAGCTGGGCCAGCTGAAAGTTGTGCTGCATCTCAGGCAAGTCGTTCGACCGCGGTCTGGCCGCCATCCACTTCCCTTGCTCGCCCTTTGTGATTCTAGCAGGCCGCCCAGCGATCTTTCTATGCGACAACATGCCATTACTTCCAGTGCACCGACGCGGGCAAGGCCTCTTCCAGTGTGAGCAACATCGTCGCTGGTAATGCGATGATCGGGAAGACGTCTTTACAGCCATGTCTGGCCGCCCGCTGCCAGACAGTTCCCAGAGCGGACGCTCTTCCGACGATGCATCATCTCCTCGATCTGTGCTGGGGAAGATGATCCTTCCGCGTCTGGATGCCCCCCTCTACGAAGTCAGCGCAATGCCGAAGAGGACGGCGCATGCTTGCGAGAGATGCCGGGCCCTCAAGGCGAAATGCACGGGTGGCCTACGCTGCGAGAAATGTGTACTGGACAAGGCCGAATGTAAGTACGGGGATGGCAAACGAGAACGAAACAAAAAGTACGAAACCTCCCCCTCTTCATCGCGACAGAGGGCTGACAACCACGCCAGGGAGATGGCTTCTCAACTGCAGAAAAGCACCTCTTTGATCATCCAGAACGAACAGCTGCTTGCAGCAGTGAGGGAAGTCTCGGCAGACCCCAATTTCGATGCTGAAAAGCATCCCGCCGTCGTGCAGCTGTTGTCAAAGGTCTGCCTCTATCCGCTTGCCGAGCGACGGGCTCCAAGTCTTACTATCGTCCCTGCAGTATCCCCTCGGCGACAGTTCAGATAACCTTGGTCTTGCCAATGCCGGAGGTCGACGTAGAAAAATCACGCCAATTGATGAAGGAGAGACCGTTACCGCTGCAAGCGTTGGCTCACCCGGAGCAATGGACCGGCTGGTACCATTGGTGAGCCTAGGCATCGGCTCTGGTGCTTCAGGTTACGTGGGCAAAAGCTCGGAAATTTCCTGGCTCCAACGGGCACAAGAACAAATGTCTCCGCAGCAAGGTGACGACGATGTGGCCACGGAGTCGGACGAGAACCATCCACATGGCTCGAAGCTGGACTATCACATGGACGAAGCCAACTTGCTGGCCGTCGATGAAGACAGTGTTAATCCCATGGACATGCCGCCATTGCCAATAGCGAAGATATTGGCTCACTCTTACTTCGAAACTGTCCACGACAGTTTTCCTCTGGTGGCCAAAGGTGTGTTCATGGATGCCCTCCTCAATCAATTCCACAACCGACCTCCCTCTTCATGGGAAGGAAGGCATTGGCTGTCGATGGCCAACATCATCTTCGCCGTCGGCGCGAAATGGTTGTACTTGACACGTCCACGTGGAGCTGATATGCAGGGACTGAAAATCGGGCCGGGCGACCACGTTGTGTATTACGCCCGCGCAAGATCGCTCGGGCTTGATCATCGACTGATCATGGATCATCCACTCATCGAACAGATTCAAGCTTTAGGAATCCTTGGTCTCTACCTGATCGTGAACCATCAAATTTCTCGGTATGTGCAGCGCCTCATGTCCTCCAAATCTGCCTAACACGTTACAGGGCCTGGACAACAGTGGGACATGCAATCCGTCATGCGGTTGCGCTGGGCTTACATCTCCGGGTGGGAGCAGGCATTGACTTCAGTCAGCAGCAACTTCGCTCTCGCACATGGTGGTCCCTCTATGGCCTTGAACAGCTCCTGGGCGACTTTACCGGTCGGCCTACATCCATCTTGGACAGTGATATTGCAATACCGCTGGATTTGACCGACGAGAGCGAATCCGCTCCACGACCTGCTCAAGCATTTCCATCATCTACCGCTCCGCAAGAAGCTTTCCCCGACCGATTACCGCTGGCACTATCGGGTGTTCAATATCCCCCTGGCCTGTACTTTGTCTGTCGGATCCGGTTGAGTATCATCGGCCATAAGATTCGTTCATCGTTGTATGCACCGGGGAAGATGAAAGAAGCTTGGTCCACACTCCAGCAGAACATTCGAGACTTTGACCGAGAGCTCACGCAATGGTCAGCTGATTTACCCGAGGAGATGGGCCTGCAGCCTGGAATAGACATTCGGTCATCTAACCGACAGGACGGGCAGCTCCTCGACCACTTTGAATTAGCTATGGCGTATCAAAGCACGCGCATGATTCTCTTCCGTCCCTGCCTCTGTCACCTAGAGGGACTAATACCTCAGGGATCGGCTCTTTCGCACAGCTTCAATCAGGAAGCCGCCATCTCTTGCGTGTCGGCCGCACGGACTCTGCTGGCTCTACTACCCAACGAAGCAGCCAGTTCTCACGCATCCAAGATGCTTCCCTGGTGGAGCCTTCTGCATTACATCACCCAAGCCGGCGCCGTGCTCGTCCTGGAGCTGTGCCTCAAAGCTGAGCATCTGCCCTCGCAGGTGAAGGAGCTCTTAGGGGACCTTGCCAAGGTCATGGCATGGCTGGCCGAAATGGCAGGGGACTCCCTGTCGGCCTGGAGGAGCTGGAAGATATTTCGCAAGCTTTCTTTACAAGCCGCTGCAGGCGTGGGAATAGACCTCATCATACCGGAAGACGTACACAAACCGCCTGGGTGGAAGCCAGCATACGAGCAACTGCTCTCCCAGACACTGAAAGTGCCTTTCAACCACCAAGCAGACCCGCAGATGTTGAATCACCTGCGTCAACAAGCCGAAATGCCTCTGGTGTCGGCGGCGAATGGGCTGTTTCCGGTCGGTGGAGGACTGCTCAGCGACTCCTGGCATCTCTTGTCTCCTCTCCGTGATTCAACGACCGACCTGGCGCGGTGTAAGCGGCATGCCCATGCGCGCCCGACCGATGAGTTGGCAGGCGGGATGGACTGGAGCACGTAGAAGGCGTGTTTGAGCGCTCGGTACATTGCTTTGGCCACAATCTGATGGACTCAGGTACGTTGCTGCTACGCTCCACCGCCTCCCAGGGCATCCCTTCCGCCATTTGATAGACGTGTCGATACCTATGCCTCTTGATTCGCGCAGCAGGCCTCTTTAAGACGACAGGTCGAGCCCCAGACGCTGTGCCGGCTGTAGGGCATTAGTTTTGCTATGCGCTGAGCACACTAAACGGCTACGACCCTGCCACCATTCCCCAGACTCACGAGGGCGCCCGCGCTTGATGGGGCCTGGCGCTCGTGTAGGGGGGGATCTGGCGGAAGCTCCTCACATTTTCTTCCACCCAATTGGACGAGGACGAGGACGAGATGACGCTGGCGGAAGTGGACTTCCGCCTGCTCATTCGATATTCGATTCGACCTCGCCTTCCGTTCGCCAAGTATCAGCCTCCATAAGGTGTCCACGGTCGCCACGCCTCGCACATCTGTCTTGTGGGTTGTTGGTAAATATTCATCGGCTGGACACCAAGAGCCAGATACCACCCAAGTGCGCCGAGATCAACCTGGTGCCCTTGCTGCTTGTGCTGTTGATTGATGCTCGCTTCAGCATATCGAGTCCTGCACCACCAGAACAACGAAGTCACCGGCCATGTCTCCCTCTCGACCTGGGCCTCCTCCCCTGGCGCCTTTTCCGGCCAGCGCTGGCGCCAGGGTGAGCTCACCACCGGCGTCAGCCAGGTCACGAAAGGCTTCAACCGCCTGCCTTGCGTGTAAACAACGAAAGTCAAAGGCGAGCCATGAATGCACGCCCCCATCCCGAGACCCCCATCCATTGACTCCGGCTTAGTGTGATGAAGGCAATCCCTGCGAAGGTTGTCAACTCAGACAGAGTCCATGTATCTATGATCGAAATGCAGACCAACGAAGGCGCGCGGCAACCCAGAAGAACGTCCAAGAACTCAATCGCCAACGAATGCTCCTCGGAGGAATTCTCGCCATCATACAATCGGACCGACCTGAACAGATCGATTATCTTTGTGACCTTATCCGCAGCAATGCTGCGCTTCCAGATCTTGCGATTCACGTTGAAAATTCCGTCAACGCTGACCCTGAGATCCTCCAACTGTCCCAGCAGATCATGCGGTCCAGCGATGAACAGTCTCAAGGAACAGCTGGCTCGAAGAGATTCAATGAAGATCGAATTCGACCGCAGTCTCTCCTACTCCCTCCGATCACAGTACTTGCCCATCCATGGACCACCCTCGCGTCGGACGAGGTTGTTTCTCATCTCATTTCGCTGTACTTCACCTGGGAGCAGCCCTGTCTGCAATTGATTGATAAGACCGCGTTTCTAGTAGACATGAAGGCCGGCGAACATTCGAGAGCTGATGGATTCTGTTCTCCGTTGCTGGTCAGCGCGGTGCTCGCAAAAGCTTGTGTAAGTAAACTTTTCTCGAGCCCGCCGCCGGTTCTTTCCATTGACCTGTTGTTGATAGACCTCTTAGCTTATCAGCCAGCGGGCAGAGTGCAAAGGTCTTCGAACACGATTCCTCGGAGAAGCCAAAGTTCGTCTCGATCTCGAACGTGGGAAAGCTTCGGTCACTACTCTTCAGGCCCTTGTGCTGTTGTACATCCATGAAGGCGTCAGTGGGCGTGACCGCATTGGCCGCACCTACTACCTTCAAGCCATGGACATGTGGCGTCGCTTGGGTTTCGACCAATACAAGTCGAGGCCGTACGACTGCGAAGAATCCGGACTTGCGCGCGAGGGCTGGAGGGCGACAACGGTGGCAGCCTGGGGCATTTTCTGCGTCGAAAAGTTTGTCCTGCCTGCGCTGGCCAGCTTGTGTCCTTCCAATCTCGCTGACACACATTCTTCTCACAGTTTCATGTCCTTTCTGACGGGCTTTGAGCCAAGTCTGTCAGCCCCTTCGATCGAGAGATACTTTGAATTCTATTCAGCAGAGGACCGAACCGATCTCGACGCTCGTGACGGTGATTGGACTCCTTATCCAATGCAAAGACCAGAACAGCGAGCACTACTGGCTAAAACCTTGAGTGCTCTTTCCACACTTTGCGAAATTTATCATGAGATCTCGGCGTGGAACAAGAATCAGCCCGACGCTGCTCCCCTTGCCTCTCAACAAGATCTGGCCTTTCGAATCCACATGTTCACCCAACTTGCATCTTGGAACGCCCGATTGCATCTCGGTTTGAGACCAGGTGCACGCTCCATGGCACACGCTTATTATCTCAGGTAAGTCGCACCAGTCCCGTGCCGACATCAGAGCCGGTCCCTCCTAGATCACAGGACATGATGCTTATACATCTTGACGTTTGTAGTAGCTTTTACCATGCCACGCACATCACGTTGTTTCGCCCTTTGCAAGAGCTCGAATACGTCCGACTCCCGATCGACGTTGGCTCTCCCAGAGACTTGTGCTTCAAGCATGCCTCGGAAAGTATGGAAACGACTTGGGCGTATCGAAGAGCCTTCTCACTACATCATTGTTCCTGTGTAGGACTATTAGCTCCCTTTACGGTAGTACTCACATTGTCGCCACAGCTGAGAGATGGCCCTCACAAGAACGAGCCTTTCGTTCGAGCCTGCCAAGCCCTGGCTGAAAATGCAGCGAATTTCCCAGTGGCGCCATATATTCTAGCCATGCTGAAAGCGCTCGACTTGGAACATCAATTTGGATTCCCCGACGAGGCAAGAAAGATTCTCCAGAAATCAGATCTTCAGCCGAAGGAATTGGAAGACATTCCCATGCTAATGCAGATTCCAATCGCGCCTAAACTTCGTGGTCGTACAGGTGGGCCTGGATCTTCAGGAGGAGTCACATCTGAGTCGGTGGGAAGCCTTCTTGCTCGTTGGACGGGTCCTTCGAGCGAAGAGCACCAGTGAAGGAAGTTGATTGGCAAAATTGTCCACTTGCCGATGGTGGCGAATGTTGCCGGGTTGGTAGATCTCGATCGATCGAGGACCACTTAACTTACCGCGAACCCCGCTGGAACCCCGATACCTTCGCGGAACAAAAGCTGAGCAATAGCGACGAGATGACCGACGTATGTCACGAAGCAACGATGAATAGGCCAGAATGGATTGCCGTTCAATTCAGAAAATATCCCCGGGGGGGCAGGAGTGCCAACGCTTGGGGGTGGACTGAGGGACCTTGTCTGTTGTTCCTTTTGGCCACGGGAATCCAAGGGCTGTAAGCAGTATAGTAGGTTGGAACAAGATTTTCCACCTTCCCCTATTTGGCTAGGTTCTCCGTTGCCCATCTACTCGTACTGGCACAAGCAGGTAGCGAATCTATCTGATTATGCTATTCGAACATCTTATGGATCACAGCTGGTTTCAAACCCAAGACGGGGATCTCCTCCTCGCTTCTGTCTGAACACTATGATTGCAATCAGACTGGGGCATTGCCCTGGCGGCATCATCACCACTTCTCCCATGAAACACGTCGGATGCTGAATGATCGCCTCAGTCGCCCCCGAAGAGCAGCCCACCGAAGCAGATGCTATACTCGCCAATCCCCCCCATCCATCCACCATCTGTCGAAGAAGCCAGTCTAGACCTGCACCGACATGCTGCTTGGTAACTTGACGACAGACTCCAATCATGACTGCAATCTCCCCTAACCAGCTAATTTTCCCTTCTAATGGCATAATTTCCACTACAGACGCCATCAGAAAAGGCCCCCATCAGGTGTCCTCGCCAGGGCACGCGTTCCAACACATCCGCGGATTTCCTTCAGCGCCCATGGTCTATTCCTAGGGATCAACAGTATAGGCCATGTCTAACCTGCGGCCTGTGAGTTCTCTCCCACACGCGTCAGGACTAAGTTACGGCCATTTGATGACCTGAGGATTGCAGTACCGTAACCCGATTTCACTTGGGCCCCCACTGAGATAAGCCCAATCCAGCATGGAGCACTCAGCAACTGCCAATTCGACGTTGGGTAAGAGACTTATGAGGTGGGTACCCGGGTTGACTTTACGAGACTTCAGATGTGCGCGTGCGAGCAATATGTGGGAGATATTGCATGCGGGTCTACATACCACCCCATGCAGCCCCGCAGCCGTCAGGAGAACGGGGGACAGACCGGAGGACTCGGCGCTGCCAGCCCCAGGCTCATCGGGGGTAAACAACCACATCTTTACCCCCCCCCCCCCCCCTTTCTTCCACAATCAAGGTCATGGAGAAGAGCAATTCGTGTCCCGGTAGAGCTGCGAGTTTCTCCAAAAGCTGAGATGTGGACTTGTGCTCGGGTCCCAGGATGATATTGCAGCAGTCCTCTCTGTCCAGCGATATGTGCAACACCCCACGGGAAAGTTTTAACCCAGAACGATCGAGTAAGTCACCCCCCTCCCCCCTCCCCCCATCCCATGCGGTGCGGTGCCCAAGCTGCCACTGGCGGCAGGAACGCGGCAGGCCTTTGTCGTTCTGATGCCCGCTAACTT
>JAABUK010002111.1_pt1 | contig 36429 bp, 31 predicted proteins | sample 5559141 | NCBI WGS metagenome assembly JAABUK01 (sample SAMN10711869, study PRJNA513367) | rock metagenome | isolation source: Antarctica rocks | place: Antarctica: Victoria Land, Pudding Butte nord | collected 2016-01-03
TCCGACGGGCTCACCTGGACCTTCACCCTCAAGCCGGGGCTGAAGTACGAGGACGGCAGCACCATCAAGGCCGCCGACGTCGGATACGCGATCAAGCGCTCGTTTTCCCAGGCTGAACTGCCCGGCGGCCCGACGTACCAGAACGACTACTTCAAGGACGGGGACAAGTACAAGGGCGTCTACAAGAGCGGCGAGAAGTTCGCCGGTGTGTCCACCCCGGACGACACCACAGTGATCATCCATCTGCGCAAGCGGTTCGAGACGCTGCCGTACTACGCCTCGTTCTCCCAGTTCAGCCCGATCCCGAAGTCCAAGGACACCAAGCAGAACTACAGCAACCACCCGCTCGCCAGCGGGCCTTACAAGTTCAAGAGCTTCACCCAGGGGACGTCCCTGAAGCTGGTCAAGAACACCAACTGGGACCCTGCCAGTGACGCGGCGCGGCACCAGTACGTCGACGAGTACGACTTCAAGTTCGGCCTCGACGACATCAAAACCCAGCAGGCGATCCTGGCCAGCAACGGGCCGGACGCGACGACGCTGAACTGGGACCCGATCGACGCCCAGTTCCTCAGCCAGGTCAAGGGCAAGAAGAAGGACCAGTTCATCACCGGCCAGTCGCCGTGCGTCATCGCCCTCAACATGGACACCCGCAAGATGCCGCTCGCGGTCCGCAAGGCCGTGGCCGTCGCCTACCCGTTCGACGACGCGCACAAGGCCGCGGGGCTGACCTCGGTCTCGTTCACCCCGGCGCACACGCTCAACCTGCCGCAGATCCCGGGATTCCTCGACTACACCGTGCCCGGGCTGGAAGGCAAGGGCAACGGCGACCCCGCCAAGGCCAAGGCCATGCTGGCAGCGGCGGGCAAGTCGAACTTCGAGATCAAGTACTACTACTCCAATGACGACCCCACCGCGCAGCAGGTCAACCTGGTCCGCAAGGCGGCCTTGCAGAAGGCCGGGTTCAAGGTCAAGGACATGGGCGTCGCGACCAAGGAGCGGCGCACGCTGATCGCCGACCCGAAGTCGCCGATCAACTTCCTGCAGTCACCCGGTGGCTGGTGCTTCGACTGGCCGTCTGCCGACTCGATCTTCCCGCCGCTGCTGGCCTCGACCGTCCTCAAGGCCGGTGGCACGGGCTGGGGCAACATGTCCGACCCGAAGCTCGACAAGGAGATGAACCGCATCTCCGCCCTGTCGATCGAGAAGCAAGGCCCGGAGTGGGGCAAGTTCGACAAGATGGTCCTGGAGACGATCCTGCCGGCTATCCCGGACTATTACGACAAGTCCAACGCGGTGTTCGGCACCAAGGTGCACAACGTGGTCAACGACCCGAACCACGGCATCGTGGCGCTGACCGACATCTGGGTCGGCTGACCGCACGCCCCGCGGCATCGCCGCGTCCGTACGAACGCGACGGGGGACGAGCCTGCGGGCTCGTCCCCCTCCGCGGAACCAGCAGAGCGACCGGGGTGGGCAAGCCGGATGAGCAGGAGGAGTCGGTGACGACGTGCTGATCTACATCGGGCGCAGGGTGGCCCTGGCTTTGAGCGTCATCATGGTCACCCTGGTGGCCACGTTCGTCCTGTTCTACGTCGGTCCCTCCGACCCCGCCCGGGCGATCTGCGGCGAGCAGCGTTGCACCCCCGAGCGGCTGAGCGACATCCGGCACAGCCTGCACCTCGATGACCCGGTGACCACGCAGTTCAGCAACTATTTCGAGGGCCTGTTCGTCGGACGCACCATCGTCAACGGCGGGTTCAAGCGCGAGTGCTCAGCGCCGTGCCTGGGCTACTCGTTCCGCACCGACCAGGACGTCAAGAGCCAGATCTTCAGCCGCTTCCCGGCGACCGTGTCGCTAGCCCTGGGTGCGATGGTCATCTTCCTGGCTATCGGGGTCAGCACCGGGGTTTCCGCGGCGCGACGACGGGGCACCCGGATGGACCGGCTCGTGGTGGCCGGTAGCCAGGTCTTCGGCTCGATCCCCTACTACATCCTCGCGCTGCTGTTCGCGCTTTACTTCATGATCCTGTACCCGATCCTGCCGCGTAGCGGCTACCAACCGTTCACGGCGGGCCCAGGGCCGTGGGCGGCCGGGTTGCTTGCGCCCTGGATCATCCTCGGCGTCACGACGGCGACCGGCTACACGCGCTACGCCCGGGCCTCGATGATCGAGAGTCTGGCCCAGGACTATGTGCGCACCGGCCGCTCCAAGGGCATCTCCGAGCGCCGGGTGGTCTATCGCCATGCGCTCCGCGCTGCGATGAGCCCGGTGCTGACCATCCTGGGGCTGGACATGGCGGCCCTGATGTCGGGGACCCTGATCACTGAGCAGATCTTCGAGATCGACGGCATCGGCCGGCTGTCCCTGCAGTCGCTGCGCAACGACGACCTGCCGATCATCATGGGGACCGTGCTGGTCGGTGCGGCGCTGGTGGTCCTGATGAACCTGGTCGTCGACATCGCCTACTCCTTCCTCGACCCACGGGTGAGACTGACATGAGCACAGCCAGTGCAGCCGCTGCGGTCCCCGCGCTGGAGCTGGGCGCCCCGCTTGCCACCGGGGAGGCGACCGACGAGGGCGACGTAGTCCTGTCGGTGCGCGACCTGACCGTGCGGTTCCCCAGCGACGAAGGCCCGGTATGCGCGGTCAGCAACCTCAGCTACGACGCGCGCCTGGGTCGGACGCTGGCGATCGTGGGAGAGTCGGGGTCCGGCAAGTCGGTGTCGAGCATGTCGGTCCTCGGGCTGCACAACGCTGCCCGCACCTTCATGAGCGGGAGCATCCTGCTCGAGGGGGAGGAGATCGTCGGGGCGCCGCAGGAGCGGCTGCAGCGGCTCCGCAGTGCCAAGGTCGCCATGGTGTTCCAGGACCCGCAGTCCTCGCTGCACCCCTTCTACAAGATCGGCAACCAGATCGCCGAGGCCTACCGGGCACACCACCACGTGTCCAGGGCCCTGGCCGCCAAGCGCGCGGTCGAGATGCTCGACCTGGTCGGCATCCCCAACCCCGAGCGCAGGGCCAAGAGCTATCCGCACGAGTTCTCCGGCGGTATGCGCCAGCGCGCGATGATTGCGCTCGCCCTGGTCAACAACCCCAAGCTGCTCATCGCCGACGAGCCGACGACCGCGCTGGACGTCACCGTCCAGGCGCAGATCCTCGACCTGCTCAAGGACCTGCAGCGCGAGTTCGGGTCGGCGATCGTGCTGATCACGCACGACCTCGCGGTCGTCGCGGAGGTGTCCGACGACATCCTGGTGATTTACGCGGGCCGCGCGGTAGAGCGCGGGTCGGCTCGGGACGTGCTCGCCGACCCGCTGCACCCCTACACCTGGGGTCTGGTCCAGAGCCTTCCCTCGGCGTCCGAGGAACTGGACCACCTGCGTGCCGTCCGGGGGGTGCCGCCGAGCCTGGTGAACCTGCCCACGGGCTGTTCGTTCCACCCCCGCTGCGACTTCCGCGACCGGGTGCCGGGCAATGCCTGCATCACCGACCTGCCCGAACTGCTCCCGGCGCCCGGCGCCATGGGTCGGCTCACCCGCTGCCACCTCACCGACCCCCGCGGGGCGATGAGCGAGCAGGCGCTGCGGTGAGCCAGCTGCTGGAGGTGACCGACCTGGTCAAGTACTTCCCCGTCCGGGAGGTCCAGGGGTTGCGGATGACGAACGTCAACGTCCAGGCGGTCGACGGCGTGTCGTTCAGCCTGGACACCGGCCAGACGCTGGGACTGGTCGGCGAGTCCGGCTGCGGCAAGTCGACGACCTCGCGCCTGCTGACCCGGCTGCTCGAGCCCACGTCGGGATCGATCGTGTTCGAGGGCACCGACCTGGCGCAGCTGCCGGAGCCGCGCCTGCGCCCGTTCCGACGCGATCTGCAGATGATCTTCCAGGACCCCTACAGCTCGCTGAACCCGCGGCACACCGTTGGCACCATCTTGTCGACCCCCCTGAGGGTGCACGGCCTGGCCAAGGGCCGGGAGAAGCAGCGCGTCGAGGAGCTGCTCGAACTGGTGGGGCTCAACCCCGAGCACATCAACCGCTATCCGAACGAATTCTCCGGGGGGCAGCGGCAGCGCATCGGCATCGCCCGCGCGCTGGCCGTCGAACCCAAGCTGATCGTGGCGGACGAGCCGGTGTCGGCGCTCGACGTCTCGATCCAGGCCCAGGTCATGAACCTGCTCGGCAACCTGCGCCAGGAGCTCGGGATCGCGTTCATCTTCATCGCTCACGATCTCGGCGTCGTCCGCCACTTCTGCGACCGGGTCGCCGTGATGTACCTCGGCAAGATCGTCGAGATGGGCGACAAGGAGGACATCTACAACGCGCCGCAGCACCCGTACACCCAGGCCCTGCTCTCGGCGGCGCCCGACATCAACGTCGTGCGCGGGATCCCGCCGAAGGAACGGATCCGACTGGTCGGCGACGTGCCCAGCCCGGTGAACCCGCCGAGCGGCTGCCGGTTCCGCACCAGGTGCTGGAAGGCGCAGGAGATTTGCGCGACGCAGGAGCCGCCCCTGGAACCCAAGCTGGATAGCGGCTCCGAGCAGGTGATCGCCTGTCACTTCCCGGAGATCAAGCAGGACCTGATCGCCGACGTCGCGAACTCCGACGGGCTGAGCTCCGGCGGACTGGGCGTGAGCACGCAGCCGGAGGATCCGCGGCTGTCCGCCCGGTAGGGTTTGGCTCATGCACGTCTCCCTGGGCGACATTGCTGCGCTCATCGCCGCACTGGCCTTCGCCTTCCTCGTCCTGCGGCTCGGCTCCCTGATCGGCAAGGCCGGCAGCGTCCTGGACGAGGCGCGCACCGGCGTTCGCGGCATCTCCGAGCAGACGGTGCCGCTGCTGTCGCAGGTCACCGACACGGTGGCCTCCACCAACGAGCAGATCGTCCGGGTCGACACGATCACCTCCAACGTCGCCACGATGAGCAGCAACGTCAACGCGCTCACCTCGCTGTTCGCCGCGACTCTCGGGTCCCCGATCGTCAAGGCGGCCGCATTCAGCTACGGCGTGCGCCAGGCGCTGCAGGGCGGCGGCCGGAGCCGGACCGCCGGCCGGCGACGGAGGGGCTGAGCCGTGCGACGGTTGTTCTGGCTCGGTGTGGGCGTCGCCGCGGGTGCTTACGGCATGCGCCGGCTCACCCGTGCCGCGCAGGCCTACACTCCCGCTGGCATCACCGACAGCTTGTCCCGCTTCGGCGACGGCCTGCGCGAAATGGCTGAGGTCGTCCGCGAGGGCATGGCCGAGCGCGAGGGCGAGTTGCGCGTGGCCCTCGGGATCGACACGGGAATCGATTCAGGCCTGCCCGGAAACGCCGGCGCCGACGACGCGCGGAGGCTCATCGAGGACCCGACGGGCCCGGCCCACCGAGCTCGTTAGGGGCCGTCCGCCCCCGAACCCACCACCCGGCATACCCTGGGCTGGACCGCTGTGCACTGTCTCCACGAGCATGTCGGGACCCTGCGACCGGCCTGCCTGCGACCGTGAGGAACCGCGCCCATGCCAGACGAACTGATGGAGACCGCCGAGATCCGGCGACGCTGGTTGGCATTCTTCGAAGCCGCCGGCCACACCGTGGTGCCCAGCGCGCCACTGGTGTACGACGACCCGAACCTGCTGTTCGTCAACGCCGGCATGGTGCCGTTCAAGCCGTACTTCCTGGGTCAGGAGACGCCGTCCTGGAAGCGGGCGACGAGCGTCCAGAAATGCATCCGCACCCAGGACATCGAGGAGGTGGGCAAGACCAGCCGGCACGGCACCTTCTTCCAGATGAACGGCAACTTCGCGTTCGGCGACTACTTCAAGGAAGGCGCCATCGGCTTCGCCTGGGACCTGCTCACCCGTGGCCGGGCGGACGGGGGTTACGGACTGGACCCCGACACGCTGTGGGTCACCGTCTACCAGGACGACGACGAAGCGCGCGATCTGTGGCGGCAGGTCGCCGGGCTGCCGGACGAGCGGATCGTGCGCCGCGGGCTGGCCGACAATTACTGGCACATGGGCGTGCCCGGCCCGGGCGGTCCGTCCAGCGAGATCTTCGTCGACCGCGGTCCGGATTACGGGAATGAGGGCGGTCCGGCCGTCGACGAGGACCGTTACATGGAGATCTGGAACCTGGTCTTCATGCAGTTCGAGCTGAGCGCGGTGCGTACCAAGGTGGACTTCGACGTCGCCGGCAGCCTCCCCGCGCGCAACATCGACACCGGGATGGGCCTGGAGCGGATCGCATCGGTGCTGCAGGGCGTCGACAACCTCTACGAGATCGACGAGGTCGCACCGGTGCTGCACACCGCCGCCGAGTTGGCCGGCAAGACGTACGGCGCCCACTCGGCCCGCGACGCCGCGCACTCGCACCCCGACGACGTCCGGCTGCGCGTCGTGGCCGACCATCTGCGCAGCGGGCTGATGCTGATGGGCGACGGGGTGACGCCCGGTAACGAGGGCCGGGGTTACGTCCTGCGCCGGCTGCTGCGCCGGGCGGTGCGCTCGATGCGGCTGCTCGGTGTCGACGAGCCGACCCTGCCACAGCTGCTCCCGATCAGCCTCGAGCGGATGAAGCGGTCGTATCCCGAGCTCGAGCAGCGCTTCGACCGGATCAGCGAGGTCGCCTACGCCGAGGAGGATGCCTTCCGACGCACCCTCGCCTCGGGCACCACCATCTTCGACACGGCAGTAAGGCGCGTTCGAGTCGGCGGATCGGTACGGCCCAGCGGCACACTCAAAAAGACAGTTGTTCTCGTCGATGGCACCGTCGAGCCCGAGCCCGAGCGCGTCGCCCCCGGCGAATTAGCGACTGGGCCTCAGCTCAGCGGGGACGAGGCGTTTGCCCTGCACGACACCTATGGCTTCCCGATCGACCTCACCCTGGAGATGGCGGCGGAGCAGGGGCTGGCCGTCGACGAGGTGGGCTTCCGCCGGTTGATGAACGAGCAGCGGGACCGGGCCAAGGCGGATGCGCTGGCGAAGAAGAGCGCGCACGGGGACACCACGGCGTACCGGTCGGTCGCGGACAGCGTCGGCCGCGCCGTCGAGTTCACCGGGTACGACGAGGTGAGCTCGCAGGGCCGGGTCCGGGGGCTGCTCGTCGACGGAGCCGAGGTCGACTCGGCCACCGAGGGCCAGGAGGTGGAGCTGGTGCTCGACCGCACCCCGTTCTACGCCGAGGGCGGTGGCCAGCTCGCCGACGCGGGTCGGATCGAGTTGTCCGGGGGCGCCGTGGTCGAGGTGCGCGACGTGCAGTCACCGATCACCGGCCTGATCGTGCACCGGGCGACGGTGACCTCGGGCGAGGTGACGACCGGCGAGTCGGCTCACGCCCTGGTCGACGTCGAGCGACGGCGGGCGATCTCTCGCGCGCATACGGCGACGCACATGGTGCACAAGGCGATTCGCGAGGCGCTCGGCGACACGGCGACCCAGGCAGGCTCCGAGAACGCGCCCGGACGGTTCCGCTTCGATTTCAGCGCGGCGGCCCCCGTTCCCTCCTCGGTGCTGGTCGACGTGGAGGCCAGGGTCAACGCGCTGCTGTTGGAGGACCTGCCGGTCCACGCGGAGACCATGACCCAGGAGCAGGCCCGCGTCTCCGGTGCGATGGCGCTGTTCGGCGAGAAGTACGGCGACGCCGTACGCGTGGTCTCCGTCGGTGACTGGGCTCGCGAGCTGTGCGGCGGCACCCACGCCCAGCGCTCCGGCCAGTTGGGCGTCGTCAGCCTGCTCGGCGAGGCCTCGATCGGCTCGGGGGTGCGCCGGGTGGAGGCCCTGGTGGGCGCTGATGCGTACAGCTTCCTGGCCCGGGAGCACGCGGTCGTCGGACAGCTGACCGAGGCGCTCAAGGTGCGCCCGGAGGAGCTGCCGGAGCGTGTCTCCAGCATCCTGGGACGGCTGAAGGACGCGGAGCGGCAGATCACGAGCCTGCGCCAGCAGCAGGTGCTGGCCGTCGCGGCATCCCTGGCGGATCAGGCCAAGGACGTCTACGGAGTGAGTCTGGTCAGCCACGACGCCGGTGCCGTCGCAACCGCGGACGAGTTGCGCGGTCTGGCCCTGGACCTGCGGGGCCGGCTCGGCAGCGAGCGGCCGGCAGTCGTCGTCGTGGTCGGGGTGGTCGGGGTGGGCAAGGACCGCCCCGTGGTGGTCGTCGCGACGAACCCGCTGGCGCGCGAGCGGGGGATCCTCGCCGGTGACCTGGTCGGGCTCGCTGCTCGAGCGCTCGGCGGCGGGGGCGGCGGGAAGTCCGATCTGGCTCAAGGGGGCGGCACCGACGTCAGCATGATCGGCGAGGCGCTGAGCCGGGTCGAACACCAGGTCGGGGCCCAGGCGACGTCGGGGACGGGCACGGCGTGAGGCTCGCGCCCTGACCTCCGGTGACCGTGCTCCGGCGCGCGGTCCGATGCGGCGCGGGGTGCGGCTTGGCGTCGACGTCGGCAGCGTGCGCGTGGGCCTGGCTGCCAGCGACCCGGGGGGTGTGCTCGCGACGCCGCTGGTAACGCTCGCGCGAGACATCGAGGGCGGGACCGATCTTCGCGCTATTGTGGAGGAAGCGAATCAAAAGGGCGCAATCGAGGTCATAGTGGGTCTACCGCGCTCGTTGGCAGGTGAAGAGGGTCAAGCGGCGCTCATCGCCCGAAGATATGCACGCGAGCTCGCCAACCGCTTGAAGCCGCGACCGGTGCGCATGGTCGACGAGCGTTTGACCAGCGTGGACGCGCACCGCAGACTACGGCAGAGCGGCGTCTCCGCACGGTCGGGTCGAGCTGTCGTCGACCAGGCAGCGGCCGTCCTGATCCTGCAATCAGCACTCGACGCCGAACGGGCGACAGGTCGAGCACCGGGCGAGCTCGTCAAGGCCGGCCGACCGGCGAGGCGGCCCACCGCCGAGGACGGAGGTTGAGCGCGGTGCCGAAAGACCACCTCGACGAGTCCATCTTCGGCACCTCCCGGACCGCCCAGCGGCACGGGCGCGAGGGCCACCTCGGCCCTGCATCGCCCCACTCCGATTCCCCCCCGCGTGGGACGACGGGACGGCCGCCGCGTACGGGAGGGGGACACGGGCACCGGGCTCGCCGGGCCGGTGTGCGGTGGCTCGTCCTGCTACTCACCTTGTCGCTGGTCGCCGGCGCGGGCTGGGTTGCCCTAGGATACCTGCGGCCGCTCGTGGCCAACCTCACGGCCAGCGACGACTACACCGGAAACGGCAGTGGGCGTGCGATGGTGACCGTCCGCAAGGGCGACACCGGACGCACGATCGGCGCGACACTGCAGGCGGCCGGCGTAGTGAAGAGCGCGAAGGCGTTCATCAGTGCCGTGGCCGACCACCCCGAGAAGGCGCCGATCCAGCCCGGGAGCTACACCATGCGGTTGCGGATGAGTGCGGCCGCGGCGCTCAGCTTGCTGCTCGACCCGCACAACCGCTCGGTCCGCCACGTCACGCTGCGCGAGGGTCTGTGGAAGAGCGAGATCTTCACCGCACTGGCCAAGGCCACGGGCCAGCCGCTCGCCGACTACGCCGCCGCCGCCCGGCATCCGGGCCAGCTCAACCTCCCGGGCACCGCCAAGGGCAACCTCGAGGGCTACCTGTTCCCTGCGACCTACGACTTCGACCCGGACGCCACGGCCGCAGACCAGTTGCGCACCATGGTGGACAAGGCCCGGGCCGAGCTGACCGCGCTGCGGGTCAGGTCCGGCGACGCCCAGCGCGTCGTCACGGTCGCCAGCATCGTCCAATCGGAAGCCCGGCGGCCGGCCGACCTCGCCAAGGTGGCGCGGGTGATCGCCAACCGTCTCGAGGCCAAGCAGCAGCTTCAGCTCGACTCCACCGTCTCCTACGCCGCACACCGGCGCTCGATCACCACCACCGACGCGGAACGAGCGAGCAAGAGCCCCTACAACACCTACCAGGTCGCGGGTCTGCCGGCCGGGCCGATCGGCAATCCGGGCGTCGCGGCACTCCAGGCCGCGCTGCACCCCGCCACCGGTCCGTGGAAGTACTTCGTCGCGGTCAACCCCGAGACCGGGGAGACGCGCTTCGCCGTGACGGCCGCCGGCCACGCCGCCAATGAGCAGGTGTTCCACAAGTGGTGCGCGGCGCATCCGGGGAAGTGCTGAGCGAGCCGCCAGCAGCCGGCGATCCGACCGAGCCGTCAGCAACCGGCGATCCGACCGAGCCCATTGCCCTCGCGGCGGTCGCAGGCCACCCGGTTGCGCACTCCATCTCGCCGCAGATGCACAACGCGGCATACCAGGCCCTGGGCCTGACGGGGTGGTCGTACGGCCGTGCGGACGTGACGGAGAGCGCTTTCGGTGCCTTCCTGGCCGGGCTCGGGCCGCAGTGGCGGGGGTTGTCGCTCACCATGCCGCTGAAGGAGGTCGTGTTCGGCTGCGATGTCGCCATGTCCGCGCGGGCCGTCAGGGTCGGTTCGGCCAACACGCTCGTCCGCCGGCCGGGGCTGGGCTGGGCGGGCGACAATACGGACGTTCACGGAGCCGTCGCCGCCCTGCTCCCGGCCCTGGCCGGCCTGCCGGCGTCCGCTCGTCCGCACGACGCTCTCGTGCTGGGCTCGGGCGCGACGGCGAGGTCGGTCCTGGCCGCGCTGCACGAGCTCGGCATCCACCGGGTCGAGCTGGCCGTCCGGGACGAGCCCCGGCCACGGACGCTCGCCCTGGCAGCCGAGCTCGGTATCGCGATCCGGACCGGTCCGCTCTCGCAGGCGGCCGGGCGCATGCGGTTCGCGCCGGTGGTGGTCAGCACGCTGCCGCCCGCAGGTGCAGCCGGCGTCGCCTCGGCGCTCGCGGCGCTGCTCCCCGGCCTCGACCCCACCCCCGTAGGTCATAGCGAAGGTCATAGCGAAGGTCACAGCGAGAGCCACAGCGAAGGTCATACCGAAGGTCACAGGGAGGGCAATGGCGAAGGCTCCGGAGTGTTGCTCGATGTCGTGTATGCCGGGTGGCCGACGCCCTTGGCTCGGGCGTTCACAGCAAGCGGCGGCCAGGTCGTGTCCGGGTTCGAGATGGTTCTCCATCAGGGCGCTGAGCAGGTGCGCCTGATGACGGGGATGGAGCCATCCCTGGACGCGATGCGCCAGGCGGGACAGGAGGCGATCGCCGCGGCGTCGGCGGCTTCGGGGCGGTCGTGACAGGATTCGGCCCATGCTGCGTTGGCTGACGGCGGGGGAGAGCCACGGCCCCGCTCTCGTGGCCGTGCTCGAGGGGCTGCCCGCGGGGGTGCAGCTGACCAGTCAGGACGTCGCCGACGCGCTGGCCCGGCGCCGGCTCGGCTTCGGGCGGGGCGCGCGGATGAGCTTCGAGCAGGACGCGGTCGAGTTCCTCGGGGGGCTGCGGCACGGGGTGACCATGGGCTCGCCGATCGCCATCCGGGTCGGCAATACCGAGTGGCCCAAGTGGGAGACCGTGATGAGTCCCGACCCGGTGACCGAGGAGGCGCTGGTGGCCAGCGCCGGCCGGGCCGGCAAGCTCACCCGGCCCCGACCCGGGCACGCGGATCTGGTGGGCATGCAGAAGTACGGCTTCGACGACGCGCGGCCCGTGCTGGAACGGGCGTCCGCGCGCGAGACCGCCGCCCGGGTGGCGCTGGGCGCCGTCGCGGCGGCGTTCCTGCGGCAGGCCTACGGCATCCGGCTCGTCTCGCACACCGTGTCCATCGGGCCGGCTGGGGTTGGGGACGACGCACCGCAACCCACGCCCGACGACGTCGACCGGCTCGACGCGGACCCGGTGCGGACCCTCGATGCCGCAGGCTCGGCGGCGATGGTCGCCGAGGTGGACGCTGCCCGCAAGGACGGCGACACCCTTGGCGGGGTGGTGGAGGTGATCGCCTACGGCCTGCCTCCGGGGCTCGGCTCGCACGTGCACTGGGACCGGCGGCTGGACTCCCAGCTCGCGGCGGCGCTGATGGGCATCCAGGCGATCAAGGGTGTCGAGGTCGGCGACGGCTTCCGCACCGCCCGTCGCCGGGGGTCGGTGGCGCACGACGAGATCGAGCGAACGGCTGTTCCTGGCCGCGGCCGCCCGGGTCCCGGCGTCATCCGCCGCCGCTCGGGTCGTGCCGGAGGGACCGAGGGCGGTATGTCGACCGGTGGCACGCTGCGCGTCCGGGCCGCGATGAAGCCGATCAGCACCGTCCCGCGGTCGCTCGACACGGTCGACGTGGCGACGGGTGAGCCCGCCAAGGCGATCAACCAGCGGTCCGACGTCTGTGCGGTTCCGGCGGCTGGGGTGGTGGCCGAGGCGATGGTGGCGCTGGTGCTGGCCCAGTCGTGCGTGGAGAAGTTCGGCGGCGACAGCGTCGTCGAGACGGCACGCAACATGCGCGGCTACCTGGACGGCATACCGGCGTCCTTGCGGTCGTGGTGACCGGTCGTGGTGACGGGTTATGGTGACCGGCCGTGGTGACGGCCCGGTGGCGCTACCGGTGAGCGACGATCCGCCGGGCAAGATCCGCCGTCCCGTGGCGGTGCTGATCGGCCCTCCGGGGTCCGGCAAGAGTACCGTCGGCGCGGCGCTAGCCGACCTCCTGCACGTGCCGTTGCACGACACCGACGCGGCCATCGTCGCCGCGCAGGGCCGCAGCATCGCCGACATCTTCCTCGAGGACGGCGAGGCGAGGTTCCGCGAGTTCGAGTACGCCGAGGTGAGCCGGGCGCTCACCGACTCCGAGGGGGTGCTCGCGGTGGGCGGCGGGGCGGTGCTCGACCCGCGCACCCAGGACGCGCTCGCCGGGCACGCGGTCGTCTTCCTCGACGTGGGCATCGCCGACGCGGCCAAGCGGGTCGGCTTCGACCGCAGCCGGCCGCTGCTCGGCATGAACCCGCGCGGCCACTGGGTCCGCCTGATGGACGCCCGCCGACCCACGTACGAGCGGCTGGCCGGCAGCCGCGTCGACACAGCCGGCCGCTCGCCGCAGGACATCGCGACGCAGATCGCTGCCTTGCTCCAGGCGCAGGACTCAGCGGGTGCCGGCAGTGACTGAGCCGCCGCAGGCGCCCCCCGGCAGCGCGCGTGCTACCAGCCGGATCAGCGTCGGCGGCGACTACGACGTCGTCATCGGCGATGGCCTGCTCGGCGAGCTGCCGGCACTGCTCGGCCCGGATGTGCAGCGCGTGCTGGTGGTCTACCCGCGGGCCCTGCGGGTCTCCGGCGAGGCCGTGCGCGACGGGCTGGCCGCCGGAACGGCAGGGACGGCATACGAGGTCGTGCTCGGCGAGGTGCCCGACGCCGAGGAGGCCAAGTCGGCCCAGGTGGCGGCGTTCCTGTGGGGGGTCCTCGGGCAGTCCGGCTTCACGCGCTCCGATGCTGTGGTGACCCTGGGCGGGGGTGCGGTCACCGATCTGGGAGGGTTCGTCGCAGCCACCTGGCTGCGCGGCGTGCGTGTCGTCCACGTGCCTACCACGCTGCTGGCCATGGTCGACGCCGCGGTAGGTGGCAAGACCGGCATCAACACCGCGGAGGGCAAGAACCTGGTCGGCAGCTTCCACCAGCCGGCCGGCGTGCTGTGCGACCTGGCGACGCTGGACACACTGCCTCGTAACGACTTGATCAGCGGTCTCGCGGAGGTGGTCAAGTGCGGCTTCGTCGCCGACCCGGTGATCCTCGAACTGGTCGAGGCCGATCCCGAGGCCGCGGCGCGTCCCGGCTCGCCGGTGCTCCGGGAGCTGATCGAGCGCTCGGTGGCGGTGAAGGCCCGCGTCGTGGCCCTGGACCTCAGGGAGTCCTCGCTGCGCGAGATCCTCAACTACGGGCACACCTTCGGCCACGCCGTGGAGCAGGTCGAGCGCTACTCCTGGCGCCATGGCGCCGCCGTCAGCGTCGGGATGATGTATGTCGCGGAGCTGGCCCGCCTGGCCGGGCGCCTGCCCGACGACGTCGCCGCGCGGCACCGGTCGGTGCTGGGCAGCCTCGGCCTGCCGGTCACTTACCGGGGTGACCGCTGGGCCGGGCTCTATGACGCCATGAAGCGCGACAAGAAGACCCGCGGCTCCCTGCTGCGCTTCGTCGTCCTCGACGACGTCGCCAGGCCGACCCGGCTCGAGGGCCCGGACCCGGCGTTGCTGCAGGCCGCGTACGCGGAGATCTCCGCGCCCTGAACCCGTCGGGTCCGGCTCGGGCACCGCACGGCGGGTAGACTGCTGGTCGATCCCTGCTGGAACGTGCGCCTGTCGCCGTGCCCGGCCCCTGGCACGCCTCCCTGCGAAAGCGACCCGACGTGGCGACGACGAACGACCTCAAGAACGGCATGGTGCTCAACATCGACGGACAGCTCTGGTCCGTCGTCGAGTTCCAGCACGTCAAGCCCGGCAAGGGGCCCGCGTTCGTGCGCACCAAACTCAAGGCGGTCCTGTCGGGCAAGGTGGTCGACCGGACGTTCAACGCGGGCACCCGCGTGGAGACGGCCAACGTGGACAAGCGCGACATGCAGTACCTCTACAAGGACGGCACCGACTTCGTCTTCATGGACGGCTCGACCTACGAGCAGATCCCGGTCGGCGAGACGGTCGTGGGCAAGGCCGCCGACTTCCTGCTGGAGAACCAGGAGGCGACAGTGGCTACGCACGACGGCGTGCCCCTGTACGTCGAGCTGCCCACGTCCGTGACGCTGCAGATCGCCTACACCGAGCCCGGCCTGCAGGGCGACCGCTCGACAGGCGGCACGAAGCCGGCCACCCTGGAGACCGGCGGCCAGATCGCCGTGCCGCTGTTCGTCGAGCAGGGCACGCGGGTCAAGGTCGACACGCGGGACGGCTCATACCTGGGTCGGGTCACCTAGTTGGCCGCTCGGAGCAAGGCCCGCAAGCGCGCGCTCGACCTGCTCTTCGAGTCCGAGCAGCGCGGCGTCAACGCGCAGCAACTGCTCGCGCAACGGCTCGCCGACTCCGGCGACCAGTCACCGCTGAACGAGTACTCCGTGCTGCTGATCGAGGGCGTCGTCGCCCGGTGGTCGGAGATCAACGACCTGCTCTCGACGTACAGCCAGGGCTGGCCGCTGGACCGGATGCCGGCGGTCGACCGCGCCATCCTGCGGATCGGCGCCTACGAGGTGCTGTACGCCGAGGTGCCCGACCCGGTGGCGATCGCGGAGGCCGTGGCGCTCGCGACCGCGCTGTCCACCGACGACTCGCCCGGCTTCGTCAACGGCCTGCTGGCCCGGATCGCCGAGGTCAAGCCCACCCTGGTATGACGCTCGGCCGCCGTCCGGTCGGAACGGCGCTCCCCGGACCGAGGCGTGCCGCGGCGCCATACCGCCGGTGAGGTCGGCTATCCTGCACAGGATCGACATCCTTTAACGACCCGTCCGGTGAGGCGGGGAAGGAGGTCAGTGCCGTGCCTCGCTCTGCCCGACCGGATCCACTCGAACGCCCCGGGGGCCCTCGACGACTCCCCGAGCGACCCGGCGATCCAGTGGTGGGCGACCAGCCGCCGGTGAGCGCCGACTACGAGTCCGGCGTCCGGGTCGTGATGAGTGCCGACGACATCGCCCGCGCGCTGCGCCGGGTCGCCCACGAGATCCTCGAGCGCAACAAGGGTGCCGCGGACCTTCTGCTGCTCGGTATACCGACCCGGGGCATCTGGCTCGCGCGCCGCCTGGCCGCCGTGATGAGCGAGGTGGAAGGGCGCAGCGTCCCCGTCGGGGCGCTGGACATCACCCTCTATCGCGACGATCTGCGCCGGCACCCCGTGCGCGGGCTCCGCGAGATGGCCCACACGAGCGTCCCGGAATCCGGGGTCGACGACCGCACGGTCGTCCTCGTCGACGACGTCCTGTTCTCCGGGCGCTCGGTCCGGGCCGCCCTGGACGCCCTGTCCGACCTCGGCCGGCCGCGCGCGGTCCGGCTCGCGGTCCTCGTCGACCGCGGACACCGGGAGCTCCCCGTGCGCGCCGACCACGTCGGCAAGAACCTGCCCACTGCCGGCGAGGAGCGGGTCGGCGTGCGGCTGGTCGAACACGACGGCGTCGACGAGGTCGTGCTGCGCGGCGGACCGCGGGGGACGGCGGCGGGAGGGGCGGCGGGGGCGGTAGGCAGCGCCGCGGCAGCCGGGCCAGCAGGCGGGGCAGCAGCCGGGACACCCGGGGGGGGCAAGCGGTGAACAAACACCTGCTCTCCAGCGCCGACCTCGACCGCGACGAGGTGCTCCAGCTGCTCGAGACCGCGGCCACGATGCACGACGTGCAGACCCGGCAGGTCAAGAAGCTGCCGACCCTGCGGGGACGGACCGTGGTCAACCTGTTCTTCGAGGACTCGACGCGGACGCGCTCGTCGTTCGAGATCGCCGGCAAGTGGCTCTCTGCCGACGTCGTCAACGTCTCGGGCTCGGGCTCTTCGACCAGCAAGGGCGAGTCACTGCGCGACACGGCGCGGACCGTCGCGGCCATGGGCGTCGACGCCCTGGTGATCCGGCACGGCGCGAGCGGCGCGGCCCGCCAGGTCTCCCAGTGGGTCGACGCGGTCGTGATCAACGCCGGCGACGGCACGCACGAACACCCGACCCAGGCCCTGCTCGACGCCTACACCTTGCGCTCCCGGCTGGGCGACCTGGCCGGTCGGCACGTGGTCATCGTCGGCGACCTGATGCACTCGAGAGTCCTGCGCAGCAACCTGATCCTGCTGCGCGCGCTCGGCGCCCGGCTCACCGTGGTGGCGCCGCCGACGCTGATGCCGAGCGGCATCGCCACCTGGGCCAAGAGCGACGGGTTCGAGACGGCATACGAGCTGGACCCGGTGCTGCCCCAGGCGGACGCCGTGATGATGCTGCGGGTGCAGCGCGAGCGGATGAGCGGCGGTTACTTCCCGACGGCGCGGGAATACACCGTCGGCTACGGCCTGACCCGCCAGCGCCTTTCGCTGCTGCAGCCGCATGCCGTCATCGCCCACCCGGGTCCGATGAACCGGGGACTGGAGATCGCCGCCGACGCCGCCGACGCCGCACAGTCGCTCGTCCTGGACCAGGTGTCGGCAGGGGTCGCGGTGCGGATGGCCGTGCTGTACCACCTCCTCGGCGGCCAGGAGAGCGCGGTATGACCATGGTGCTGGTGAGAGGAGCGGACCTGCTCGGCCATGGGCGCCAGGACCTGCTGCTGCGGGACGGGTTGGTGGCCGAGGTCGGGTCACTGCGGCAGCTGCCCGCGGGAGCCGGCGGGGAGGGTGACGAGGTGATCGACGCCGACGGGCTGGTCGCGCTACCCGGTCTGGTCGACCTGCACGCGCACCTGCGCGAACCCGGCCGTGAGGACGCCGAGACCGTCGCCAGCGGGTCGGCTGCCGCCGCCGTCGGTGGCTTCACGGCCATCCTGGCCATGGCCAACACGCTGCCCGTCACCGACACCGCCGAGGCCGCCGAGCGCATCGCCGAACTCGGGCAGCGAGCCGGCCGGGTCGACGTCCAGCCGATCGGGGCGGTCACCAAGGGGCTCGAGGGTCTCGAACTGGCCGAGCTGGGGCTGATGGCCCGCTCGCGTGCACAGGTGCGGGTCTTCTCCGACGACGGGCACTGTGTGGCGGACGCGCGAGTGATGCGGCGCGCCCTGGAGTACGTCAGGGCCTTCGGCGGGGTGATCTCGCAGCACGCGCAGGACCCCCGGCTCGCGGGCGCCGACGCGTGCTGCCACGAGGGAGAGCTTTCGGGGCGGCTCGGCCTGCCGGGTTGGCCCGCCGTCGCCGAGGAGGTGATTGTCGCGCGCGACGTGATGCTGGCCCGGCATACCGGCTCGCGGGTCCACGTCGCGCATGTGTCGACCGCGGGCAGCGTCGAGGTCCTGCGGTGGGCCAAGGCCGCCGGCATCGCGGTGACGGCGGAAGTCACGCCACACCACCTGGTGCTCACCACGGACCTGCTGAGCGGTTACGACCCGACGTACAAGGTGAATCCGCCGCTGCGCCCCGCCGAGGACGTCGAGGCGCTGCGCGCGGCGCTGGCCGACGGAACCATCGACGCCGTCGCCACCGACCACGCGCCGCACGCCCGCCACGACAAGGAGCACGCGTTCGCCGACGCGGCCTCCGGCATGCTCGGGCTGGAGACCGCCCTCGCGGTGGTCAGCGACGCGATGGTGGTCTCGGGGCGGATGGACTGGGCAGCGGTCGCGGAGGCCATGTCGATCCGTCCGGCCCGGATCGCCGGCCTCTCCGGACACGGCCGTCCCCTGGCGCCCGGTTCGCCGGCAAACCTCACCCTGGTCGACCCCTCCGCCGCGACTGTCGTGGATCGCGATACCTCGCAGTCGCTTTCGCGCAACAACCCCTGGCATGGGCGGACGCTCACCGGCGCCGTCGTCGCCACTTTGCTCCGCGGGCGCCCGACGGTCCGGGACGGTGTGCTCGTATGACGCGTGCCTTGGCTGTGCTGCTGCTCCTGGTCCTGTTGCTGGCCGTCTACGGACTGATGTATGCGGGATGGTCCCGTCGGCGCCGCCGCCACCCCGGCGCCGTATCCGCCGTCAGCCCGGTGGTTGCCGGCGACGAACCGGTCGGCGCCAGTGGCCCGGCCGACGACGTCGATGTCGGTGTTGACGGGGTTGCCGAGGTGCTTGCGGGGGCCGAAGGGGTGTACGTCAGCACCGTCTCCGAGCGCTCCCGGCACGACCGGGTCACCGCAGCCGGGCTCGGAGCCCGCGCGAGGGCGCGGATGGCCGTGCATACCGGCGGTGTCCGCTGGGACCGCGAGGGCGCGGCGGTCGTGAGGGTCGATGCCTCCCGCATCGTCGCGGCCGGTCGATCCGCAGGGATGGCAGGCAAGTTCGTCGGGCAGCAACGACTCGTCACGGTGACGTGGCTCGCCGACGACGGGACGGTCTACGACACGGGATTCCTTCCCCGTTACCGCGCGGACGCCGACATGCTGCTGGCCGCGGTGGAGCAGACCCGGAGCGCCGTCATACCCCCTCCGCACGGGCCGGAACCACGCGGGCGGATACCCCGGCCTGGTTCTGACCCGTTTGCGCAACCGGAACTGCAACCACCTACCGCGCCTGCACCGGAGGAAGCCACATGATCGGCGATCTCGCCACCGCCTCATCCCCCGTCCTGCCGGTGAGCCTGCGACGCGGCCCGGCCGTTCTGGTCCTGGAGGACGGGCGGACGTTCCCTGGTCAGGCTTACGGTGCGGTCGGCGAGACGGTCGGCGAGGCGGTCTTCGCCACGGGAATGACCGGCTACCAGGAGACTCTCACCGACCCCTCGTACCACCGGCAGGTCGTGGTCATGACGGCTCCGCACGTCGGCAATACCGGGGTGAACGCGCAGGACGCCGAGTCGGCGCGGATCTGGGTGGCCGGCTACGTCGTGCGCGACCCGGCGCTGCGCCCGTCGAGCTGGCGCGCCGAGGGGTCGCTCGAGGACGAACTGATCGCCCAGGGCGTCGTCGGGATCAGCGGTATCGACACCCGTGCCTTGACCCGCCACCTGCGCGAACGGGGCGCGATGCGCGCCGGGGTTTTCTCCGGCATCGCCCTCGCCGGAGACGAGCAGCTGCTGCGGCGCGTCCTCGACACCGCGCCGATGGCCGGTGCGGCACTTGCCGGCGAAGTCACCACGGCCGAGCCGTATGTCGTGCCCGCAGTCGGCGAGCGGCGGTTCACCGTCGCAGCACTGGACCTCGGCATCAAGGCGATGACGCCGACCCTGCTGGCGCAGCGAGGGATAGAGGTGCACGTGTTGCCGTCCACATCGTCGTTCGAGCAGATCACCGGCGTCGGCGAATCCGGCGCCGACGGAGTCTTCTTCTCCAACGGACCCGGAGATCCCGCAACGGCCGAGCACGAGATCGAGCTCCTGCGTCAGGTGCTCGACGCGCGAATACCGTTCTTCGGCATCTGTTTCGGCAACCAGCTGCTCGGCCGGGCGCTCGGCTTCGGCACCTACAAGCTGGCCTACGGTCACCGCGGCATCAACTCGCCCGTGCTCGACCGGACCACCGGCAAGGTGGAGGTGACGGCGCACAACCACGGATTCGCCGTCGACGCTCCACGGGCTGCGCGCGACGGCGAGCCGGTGGCCGCGCCAGCCGACAACGACGCCGGCACCGCCTACGGTCGGGTCCGCGTGTCGCACATCTGCCTCAACGACGGAGTAGTCGAGGGGCTGGACTGCCTTGATCTCCCTGCGTATTCGGTGCAGTACCACCCCGAGGCCGCGGCGGGTCCGCACGACGCCGGCTACCTCTTCGACCGGTTCGTCGAGCTGATGAGCACCGCCTCACGTCCCGCACCCAGCGACACCGACCGGACCGGAGCCACCTCCTGATGCCTCGTCGTACCGACCTGTCCAGCGTGCTGGTCATCGGCTCCGGGCCGATCGTCATCGGCCAAGCGGTGGAGTTCGACTACTCCGGTACCCAGGCCTGCCGAGTGCTGCGCGAGGAGGGTCTGCGGGTGGTCCTGGTCAACTCGAACCCGGCGACGATCATGACCGACCCCGAATTCGCCGACGCCACCTACGTCGAGCCGATTACGCCCGAGGTGGTGGAGGCGATCATCGCCAAGGAGCGACCGGACGCCGTGCTCGCGACGCTGGGCGGCCAGACCGCGCTGAACACCGCGATGGCGTTGCACGAGAACGGGGTCCTGGAGAAGTACTCCTGCCCGCTGATCGGCGCCAACGTCGATGCGATCCGCCTCGGCGAGGACCGGCAGCTGTTCAAGGGCGTGGTGCAACGCTGCGGTGCAGAGGTCGCCAGGAGCCTGATCGCGCACACTATTGACGAATGCCTGGACGCCGCAACACAACTCGGCTACCCACTCGTCGTGCGGCCGTCGTTCACGATGGGGGGACTCGGTTCGGGGTTCGCCCACGACGAGGCGGACCTGCGGCGTATCGCTGGCGCCGGCCTGCACGCGTCTCCCACGACGGAGGTCCTGCTCGAGGAGTCCATCACCGGCTGGAAGGAGTTCGAGCTGGAGGTGATGCGTGACCACGCCGACAACGTCGTCGTCGTGTGCTCGATCGAGAATCTGGACCCGATGGGCGTGCACACCGGCGACTCGATCACCGTCGCGCCCGCGCTGACCCTGACCGACCGCGAGTACCAGCGGTTGCGCGACATCGCCATCCGGGTGATCCGCGAGGTCGGCGTCGACACCGGCGGCTGCAACATCCAGTTCGCGGTGAATCCGCGCGACGGACGGGTCATCGTGGTCGAGATGAACCCCCGCGTATCCCGCTCATCGGCCCTGGCGTCGAAGGCGACGGGCTTCCCGATCGCCAAGATTGCTGCCCGGCTGGCGATCGGCTACACCCTCGACGAGATCCCCAACGACATCACCCGGGAGACCCCGGCCAGCTTCGAGCCGACCCTCGACTACGTCGTGGTCAAGGTGCCGCGGTTCGCCTTCGAGAAGTTCCCCGCTGCCGACCCGACCCTCACCACGACGATGAAGAGCGTCGGCGAGGCCATGGCGATCGGCCGCAACTTCACCGAGGCGCTGCAGAAGGCGCTCCGGTCCCTGGAGCGCAACGGATCCAGTTTCGCCTGGCGCGGCGAGCGACCGGACACGGAAGCGGCCGAGGCTTTGCTGGCTCAGTCGGCCACGCCGACCGACGGCCGGATCGTGCTGGTGCAGCAGGCGATGTGGGGCCGGGTCAGCGTCGAACGGGTCCACGAGGCGACCGGAATCGACCCGTGGTTCCTCGACCAGATCGCCTTGCTGAACGAGCTGGCCGACGCCGTCGCGGGAGCGCCGCAGCTGACCCGTGAGCTGCTGCTGCTGGCCAAGCGGCACGGTTTCTCGGACGCACAGATCTGCGGGCTGCGGGGAATGCCCGAGGCGGTGGTCCGCGGCGTCCGCCACGCCCTCGGGGTGCGGCCGGTCTACAAGACCGTCGACACCTGCGCGGCCGAGTTCGCCGCGCTCACGCCGTACCACTACTCGACGTACGAGCAGGAGAACGAGGTCGCACCGCGCGGGCGGCCGGCGGTGATCATCCTCGGGTCGGGGCCCAACCGGATCGGCCAGGGGGTCGAGTTCGACTACTCCTGCGTGCATGCGAGCTTCGCCCTGCGGGACGCCGGCTACGACACGGTGATGGTCAACTGCAACCCCGAGACCGTCTCGACCGATTACGACACCTCCAGCCGCCTGTACTTCGAGCCGTTGACCCTCGAGGACGTACTCGAGGTGGTGCACGCCGAGCGCCAGGCCGGCCCGCTCGCCGGGGTGATCGTGCAGCTGGGGGGGCAGACGCCGTTGGGACTGGCGCAGGCGCTCCAGGACGAGGGAGTGCCGATCGTCGGTACCTCGCCGGCGGCGATCCACCTCGCGGAGGACCGCGGCGCTTTCGGGCGGGTTCTGAACGAGGCCAAGTTGCCCGCGCCGCGCCACGGCACGGCGTACAACGCGCAGGACGCCATCGAGGTGGCCACGGAGATCGGCTACCCGGTGCTGGTGCGCCCGTCGTACGTGCTCGGGGGCCGCGGCATGCAGATCGTGTACGACGACGACACGCTCGCCGGGTACGTCACCCGCGCGACCGAGGCGTCGGCCGTCCATCCGGTGCTGGTCGACCGGTTCCTCGACGAGGCGATCGAGATCGACGTGGACGCCCTCTACGACGGGACGGACATGTACCTCGGCGGGATCATGGAGCACATCGAGGAGGCGGGCATCCACTCCGGCGACTCCGCGTGCACGCTGCCTCCGGTGACCCTCGGGCCGCAGGAGCTGACGCGGGTGCGCGAGTCCACGCTCAAGCTGGCGCAGGGGATCGGTGTCCGGGGCCTGATGAACGTCCAGTTCGCGCTCGCCCAGGACGTGCTCTATGTGCTGGAGGCCAATCCGCGCGCCAGTCGCACGGTGCCGTTCGTCGCCAAGGCCACTGGCGTCCCGCTGGCCAAGGCGGCGGCCCGGGTGATGCTCGGGGCCAGCATCCGGGAGCTGCGGGACGAGGGAATGCTCCCACCCGTAGGCGACGGCGGGGCGCTGCCGCTGCACGCGGCGATGTCTGTCAAGGAGGCCGTGCTGCCGTTCAAGCGGTTCCTGACCCGCGACGGCCAGGTGGTCGACAGCCTGCTGGGCCCGGAGATGCGCTCGACCGGCGAGGTGATGGGCATCGACGCCGACTTCGGCGCCGCGTTCGCCAAGAGCCAGCTCGGCTCGTCCGGCGGCCTGCCCACCCGGGGGACGGTGTTCGTCTCGGTGGCCAACCGCGACAAGCGGGGCATGATCTTCCCGGTCAAACGGCTTGCTGACCTGGGATTCACGCTGATGGCCACCGCGGGCACCGCAGATGTATTGCGCCGCAACGGAATCCGGTCCACCGTCGTACGCAAGCACAGCGAAGGACCGGGCGCAGCCGGCGAGCCGACCATCGTCGACCGGATCCTCGCGGGCGAGATCGACATGGTCGTCAACACGCCGACCGGTCGCGATGCCCGGGCCGACGGTTACGCGATCCGGGCGGCGACGACAAGCATGGACAAGCCGATCATCACCACCGTCCAGCAATTGGGCGCAGCGGTCCAGGGCATCGAGTCCCAGCAGTCAGGTTCGCTCCGGGTCAAGTCGTTGCAGGCGCACGCCGCGGACCTCGACCTGTACCAGCGCAGGGGCCAGCCGGCGGAGGGCGGGATGCCGACGTGAGCGGCGCACCGCCCCCTGCACGAGTGCCGCTGCTGAACGCGCCGCTGGTGGCCAACGACCGCTCCGGCGCCTACCACCGGCTCGCCTTCGCCGCGGCCGCGGTCGCCGAGCAGGCGCGGCCGGGGCAGTTCGTCGCACTCGCCGTCGGTGGCCCGGACTCGGCGACCCTGCTGCGACGGTGCTTCTCGATCCACCGGGTCGAGCTGGACGCCGGCACCGTTGCGATCGTCGTGGCCGCACATGGCCCCGGCACCCGATGGCTCACCGCACTGGTGCCGGGCGCCGAGGTCGGGCTGGCCGGTCCGCTCGGGCGCCCGTTCCCGCTGCCCGATGCGCCCACGGCCTGCGTGCTCGTGGGCGGCGGCTACGGCAGTGCCCCGCTGTTCTGGCTGGGGGAGCAACTGCTGCGCGCTGGGTCTCGGGTCGAGCTGGTCCTCGGTGCGGCGAGCGCCGACCGGCTCTACGGCGCCGACCAGGCACGGCAGATCGGGGCCGGGGTCAGCATCAGCACCGACGACGGCTCGGCCGGCACCCGGGGGTGGGTCTCCGACGTGCTGCCCGAGGTGATCCGGCGCAGCGGGGCCGACGTGGTCTACGGCTGCGGGCCGATGGCCATGCTGGGTGCGGTCAGCGCGATCGCTGCTGCGGAGGGTGCCGTGGCGCACGTGGCCGTCGAGGAGTCGATGGCCTGCGGGGTGGGTGTCTGCATGACCTGTGTCCTGGCCGTCGTCGGAGACGACGGCCGGACCCGCATGGTCCGCTCCTGCCTGGAAGGGCCGGTATTCCGCGGCGACCGGGTGCGCTGGGACGCCCTGCACGGCGGATGGGGGACGGTGCCGCGGGACACGATGGGGGCGCCCGCTCCGCCGGAGGGCAGGGTCGCCCGATGACCGCCACCCACCTCACGGACGTCACGCCGACCGTACGGACGACTCCGGTGCGGGGGGGGCGTGACGCCTCCGGCACGGGAGCCGTCCGGCGCGTCGACATGAGCGTCGACCTGGCCGGGATGCGGCTGCCCAGCCCGATGATGACTGCCTCCGGGTGCGCCGCCAACGGCGAGGAACTGCACCGCTTCTTCGACATCGGCGAGCTGGGCGCCTTCGTCACCAAGTCGGTGATGGCGGCGCCACGGTCCGGTCGTGGCACCCCGCGGATGGCGGAGACTCCGAGCGGCATGCTGAACTCGATCGGCTTGCAGGGACCGGGGATCCGCGCCTTCGTCGAGCACGACCTGCCCTGGCTGCGCGCCGCCGGAGCCCGCGCACTGGTCTCCATCGCCGGTGAGGACGCCGCCGAGTTCGCTGAGGTGGCCCGGGTGCTCCGCGACTGCGACGCCTTCGATGCGGTGGTCGGCGTCGAGGTCAACATCTCCTGCCCCAATGTCGCCGACCGGGGTTTGGTCTTCGCCTGCGACCCCGCGGCGTCGGCCACGGTGCTGAACCTGGTACGCGCGGAACTGCCCGGCACGCCGCTGTTCGCCAAGCTCACCCCGGACGTGACCGACATCGTCGCCGTCGCCGCGGCCTGCCTGGGCTCCGGCGCGGATGGCCTGACCCTGATCAACACCGTCCTCGGCATGGTGATCGACACCGACCGGCTGCGCCCGCAGGTCGCCGGCCTCACCGGCGGTCTGTCCGGGCCGGCGATCCGGCCGGTGGCGGTCCGGGCGATCTGGCAGGTGCGCTCGGCGATGCTGCGCGGGGACCTGCCGCTCGCGCCGATCATCGGCGTCGGCGGCCTCCGCACCGGTGACGACGCATTGCAGTTGGTCGCGGCGGGCGCGGGGGCCGTACAGGTGGGCACCGCCACCTTCAACGACCCGACGGCACCGGTGCGCGTAGGTCACGAGCTCGAAACCGCCTTGGCAGCAAGGGGATTCGCCACCTTCGACGAGGCCGTCGGTATCGCCCACACCCGACTGGAAGGACGCCCATGACCCCTGCCACGCCGCTCACCGGATCGTCGGCAACCGGGGCGTCGCACGCCAGCTTCGGTGCCCGGCTGCGCGATGCCATGGACCAGTACGGTCCGCTGTGCGTCGGGATCGATCCCCACCCGAGCCTGCTTGCCGCCTGGGACCTGCCCGACTCGGTGGCAGGGCTCGGGCGCTTCGCTGCCACCTGCGTCGAGGCGCTTCAGGGGACCGTCGCCGTCGTCAAGCCGCAGGCGGCGTTCTTCGAGCGGTTCGGATCGGCCGGCATCGCCGTGCTGGAGCGGACCCTGGCCGATCTGCGCGACAGCGGCACCCTGTCCATCCTGGATGCCAAGCGCGGAGACATCGGCTCGACCATGGCTGCCTACGCCGGGGCCTACCTGTCGAACCATAGCTCCGTCCGCGCCGACGCGGTCACCCTCAGCCCCTACCTCGGGTATGCCTCCCTCCGCCCCGCGCTCGACCTCGCCTTGAGCACCGGCCGAGGCGCCTTCGTCCTCGCGCTCACATCCAACCCGGAGGGCCCAGCCGTCCAGCATGCGTCCTGGCAGGGCCGTAGCGTCGCCGCTCGCGTTGTCGACGGCGTCACCGGCGACAACCGCGGGGCCTCCCCGCTCGGGAGCATCGGGATGGTGGTGGGGGCGACGGTGGGCGACGCCGTGTCCCGGCTGGGGCTCGATCTCGCCGCGGCGAACGCCCCGCTGCTCGCGCCCGGAGTGGGCGCGCAGGGCGGCACCGTCCAGGATCTGCGCCGCGTCTTCGGGTCGGCGCTGCCCAACGTGCTCGCGAGCAGCAGCCGGGAGGTGCTCGGCGCCGGGCCTGGCGTGGCGGCGCTTCGGGCGGCTGCGCGCAGTACGGCGTCCGCCTTGGGCGCGCTGACCGGTCGGCCGATCTGAGCGCCTGCTGCTTCGCGCCTGTGGCGGGCCGTCCCTCGTTGCGTCCGTGCCGCAGAACTCGCTAGGTTCGGGACTCGAACCTGTGCCGGATTCGCCCTTCAAGGAGTTCTTTGTGCCTCTGCCCCCGCTCACTCCCGAGCAGCGATCCGACGCCCTCGCCAAGGCTGCGATCGCCCGTCGGGAGCGCGCGGCGGTCAAGAACCGGCTGAAGTACTCCCAGGGCTCGCTCGCCGAGGTGATCGGCGACGGCAAGACCAACGACGTGGTGGGCAAGATGAAGGTCTCGGCACTGCTGGAGTCGCTGCCCGGCGTCGGCCGGGTCCGGGCGCGGCAGATCATGGCGGACGTCGGCATCTCCGAGAGCCGTCGCGTCAGAGGCCTCGGGCCCAACCAGATCGCCTCGCTGCTGTCCCGGTTCGACGCCAACTGACCCGCCGCCAGGCCCGGCAGGTGAACCATCGGGTCAGCGTGCCCGCTGACCCGCCGCCGGGCCCGGCGCACGGGCCCAGCCGGCTGGTCGTCCTGGCCGGCCCGACCGCCGTCGGTAAGGGGACCGTGGCGGCATACGTGCGCGAGCACTTCCCGCAGGTCTGGCTCTCGGTTTCGGTGACGACCCGGCCGCCGCGGGCGGGAGAGGTCGACGGGGTCCACTACCTGTTCGTCGACGAGGCCGAGTTCGAGCGCCTGCGCACCACCGGGCAGCTGCTGGAGTGGGCGGTGGTGCACGGGCGGGCGAGGTACGGCACTCCGCGGGAGCCGGTGGTCCGGGCGCTCGCCGAGGGCCGCCCGGCGCTGCTGGAGATCGACCTGCAAGGTGCCCGCCAGGTCCGCGCCCAGATGCCGGATGCGCTGTTCGTCTTCCTGGCACCGCCCAGCTGGGAGGAGCTGGTGCGCCGGCAGGTCGGCCGGGGGACCGAGGACGCGGGCGAGCGGGAGGTCCGGCTGGCGACTGCCCGTGCGGAGCTAGCGGCCGCGCAGGAGTTCGACGTGACTGTGGTCAACGACGATGTCCCGCGCGCCGCCACAGAACTCGTATCATTGATGAGCACCACCTTCCCGGCGCGCTAGCCGCGCCGCGCGGAGCCGCAGCCCCGCTGCTGTCAACCCTGAGAGATGAGATCCCCCGTGTCCGGTACCCAGGCCGCCCCCGAAGGCATCACCAACCCTCCGATCGACGACCTGCTCAAGGCCGCCGACTCCAAGTACGCGCTGGTGATCTACTCCGCCAAGCGCGCCCGCCAGATCAACGCCTACTACTCCCAGCTCTCGGAGGGCCTGCTGGAGTACGTCGGTCCGCTCGTCGAGACCCAGGTGCACGAGAAGCCCATGTCGATCGCCCTGCGCGAAATTGATGAGGGTCTGCTCACCTCCAAGCCGATCGAGGTCTGACCCCGGCTCTGCGGCACCCGGCTGACCATGCGAGTCGTCCTGGGCGTCAGCGGAGGTATCGCCGCGTACAAGGCGTGTTCGCTGTTGCGCTTGTTCACCGAGGGGGGCGACGACGTCACTGTCGTCCCCACCGCCGCCGCCCTTGAGTTCGTGGGGGCCGCGACTTGGGCCGCGCTGTCCGGCAAGCCGGTGTCCGCCTCGCCGTGGCAGGACGCCCACGAGGTGCGCCACGTGCGGCTCGGCCGCGCAGCCGACCTGGTCGTGGTCGCCCCCGCTACGGCCGACCTGCTCGCCAAGGCCGCGCATGGGCTGGCCGACGACCTGCTCACCAACGTCCTGCTCACCGCCCGGTGCCCTGTCGTGCTGGCGCCGGCGATGCACACCGAGATGTGGCAGCACCCCGCCACGGTCGCCAACGTGGCTGCGCTCCGCTCGCGCGGGATACACGTCCTGGACCCGGCGAGCGGCCGGCTGACCGGCGCCGACACGGGTCCGGGCCGGCTCCCCGAGCCGGCCGAAATCTACGCGGTATGCCGTGACCTCCTCGCGGCAGGCGGGTTCCCGCCCGCGTCCGAAGGGATGCCCGGGCCGCTGGCCGGACGCAGGGTCGTCGTCAGCGCCGGCGGCACCCGTGAGCCGCTGGACCCCGTGCGCTACCTGGGCAACCGATCCTCCGGCAGGCAGGGCTACGCGCTGGCCCGTGTCGCCGCCGCTCGCGGCGCCGAGGTGACGCTGGTGTCCGCCAACGCCGAGCTGGCCGACCCTGCCGGCATCGAGGTGGTCCGGGTCGGCACCGCCCGGGAAATGCAGGATGCCGTGACGGCTCGGGCCGGCGGGGCCGATGTCCTGGTCATGGCCGCGGCCGTCGCCGACTTCCGGCCGAAGCACTACGCCGCCACGAAGATCAAGAAGTCCCACGTCACCGATGTCGACGGCTCACCGGACACCAGCGTCCCGACGATCGAGCTGGTGCGCACCCCGGACGTGCTGGCGGGGCTGGTGTCCGATCGCGGGGCTTCGCGGACCCCGGTCATCGTCGGGTTCGCCGCCGAGACCGGGGACGGCGAGCACGACGTACTCGAGCTGGCCCTGGACAAGCTCGCGCGCAAGGGGTGCGACCTGCTGGTGGCCAACGACGTCGGCTCCGGCCGCGGGTTCGGCGCCGAGACCAACACGGTGCACATCCTGCGGCGTCCCGCCGAGCCCTCGGCGCCGGTCGAGGTCACCCAGACCGGTCCGCTTCCCAAGGACGGCATCGCAGCGGCGGTGTGGGACGCCGTACAAGCTCTGCTGATCCAGGGCTAGCCGCGCCGCTCTGCGCCGAAGGGGCAGGGGCGGTCGGCGGATAGACTTTCCCGGCCGTCCGGCTGGGCCGCCGCGTCCCTGGGCGCCCGACGCAGCACGACTGACCGACCGACCCGAACTACTTGACTGATCGAACTAACCCGACTGACCGCGGATCAACCCGTACCGAGGAGCACTCCTGTGACAGCCCGCCTGTTCACCTCAGAGTCGGTGACCGAGGGTCACCCGGACAAGATCTGCGACCAGATCAGCGATTCGATCCTGGATGCCATGCTGGCGCAGGACGTCCACAGCCGCGTCGCGGTCGAGACGATGGTCACCACGGGGCTGGTCCACGTGGCCGGTGAGGTCACCACCGAGGGCTATGTCGACATCCCGAGCATCGTCCGTGACCGGATCCTCAAGATCGGGTACGACTCCTCCACCAAGGGCTTCGATGGTCTCTCCTGCGGTGTGTCGGTCTCGATCGGCGCGCAGAGCAGGGATATCGCCCAGGGCGTCGACACGGCATACGAGTCGCGCACCGGTGGCGTGGACCCGCTCGACAAGCAGGGCGCCGGCGACCAGGGGCTGATGTTCGGCTACGCCTGCGACGACACGCCCGAGCTGATGCCGCTGCCGATCCACCTCGCCCACCGGCTGGCGGAGCGGCTCAGCGCGGTCCGCAAGTCCGGTCAGGTGGCTTACCTGCGCCCGGACGGCAAGACCCAGGTGACCATCGCCTACGCCGGGGTCCGGGCGGTCCGGCTCGACACGGTGGTGCTGTCCACCCAGCACGCGGCGGACGTGTCCCTGTCCGGCCTGCTGGAGCCCGACATCGCCGAGCACGTGGTCGGCCCGGTCGTCGCGGAGGCGGCGGACGAGATCGGCCTGGACGTCTCCGACTACCGGATGCTGGTCAACCCGACGGGCCGGTTCGAGATCGGCGGTCCGATGGGGGACGCGGGACTGACCGGGCGCAAGATCATCGTCGACACCTACGGGGGGATGGCCCGGCATGGCGGCGGCGCGTTCTCGGGCAAGGACCCCTCCAAGGTCGACCGGTCCGGGGCCTACGCCATGCGGTGGGTTGCCAAGAACGTCGTCGCCGCGCGCCTGGCCCGGCGCTGCGAGGTCCAGGTCGCCTACGCGATCGGCAAGGCACAGCCGGTCGGGCTGTACGTCGAGACCTTCGGGACCGAGACCGCGCCGCTTGACTCCATCCAGTCGGCGATCACCAAGGTGTTCGACCTGCGCCCGGCCGCGATCATCGAGGACCTCGACCTGCTCCGCCCGATCTACGCCCCCACGGCCGCCTACGGCCACTTCGGCCGCACGACGGCGCCGGGGCTGGTCGACGGTTTCACCTGGGAGCGCACCGACCGGATCGAGGCGCTGCGCTCGGTCCTTGGCGGCTGAACCCGTCGGTCACAGCCGCGCGACGGCACCGACGTGTTGTCCGACCGCTGCGGTAGACACCGCGGTATGACCGACCAGGTGGGTGAGCCGGTGGCGCTGGCGCGTGCCGCCGCCCGACGTCGGCGCGCCGCCGACCTCCCCCAGCCGCAGGATGCGGCCGGCAACCCCGTCGCCATGGTGGTCGTGGACGTGGGCCTAGCCCACCTGGACCGCCCGTTCGAGTACTCCGTGCCCCGCGCCCTGGCCGACCTCGCGGTGCCCGGGGCGCGGGTCCGGGTGCGCTTCGCCGGTCAGGACGTCGACGGCTTCGTCACCGAGCGTGCGGCGGTGGCGCAGCACCAGGGCCCCTTGTCGGCGATCCGCAAGGTGGTCAGCCCGGAGCCGGTGCTCACCCCGGCTCTGCTCGCGCTGTGCACGGCCGTCGCCGACCGGTATGCCGGGTCGCTGGGCGACGTGCTGCGCCTGGCCATACCCCCGAGGCACGCCCGCGCCGAGCGGGCCCTGACGGAGGCAGGCACCGCGGCTACGGCGGACCCTGAGCCGGTCAGCGCGCCGGGACCGGGGCCGTGGGACAGCTACCCGGCCGGGCCGTCGTTCCTGCGCCGGTTAGCCGACGGCGAGGCCCCGGCCGCCTCCTGGCTGGCCATGCCGTCGGTGGACCCCGATCAGGACTGGCCGGCGGCACTGGCGGTCGCGGCGGCGACGGCGCTCGCGGCGGGGCGCGGCGCCGTTCTCGTCTGCCCGGACCACCGGGACGTCGACCGGGTAGATGCCGCCCTCACCGCCCTGCTCGGCCGCGGACACCACGTCCGGCTAGGCGCCGACCAGGGCCCGCAAGCGAGGTACACCGCGTGGCTCAAGGTCTTGCGGGGGCACGTCCACTGCGTCGTCGGCACCCGGGCCGCGGCATTCGCGCCGGTCCGGGACCTCGGGCTCGTGGCCTGGTGGGACGACGGCGACGACCTGCTGAGCGAGCCGCGGGCGCCGTACCCGCAGGTCCGCGAGGTGCTCGGGATCCGGGCCGGTTTGGAGTCGGCGGCCCTGCTCGCCGGCGGGTACTCCCGGACCACGGCCACCGCTCTCGCCATCGAGCAGGGGCGGCTCCGGCCGATGGCCGCGCGCCCCGCGGACGTCCGGCAGCGCGCACCACGGGTGCTGGTGGCCGGCGAGGGCAGCGAACTGGAGCGAGACCCGGCCGCCGTCAGCGCGCACCTGCCGTCCCTGGCCTGGCGCACGGCCGGGGATGCGCTGCGCACCGGGCCGGTGCTCGTGCAGGTGCCGCGGCGGGGATACCTGCCGTCACTGTCCTGCCAGAGCTGTCGCGCACCCGCTCGGTGCGCCGTCTGCCACGGCCCGCTCACGCTGACCGCCCGTGAGGCCCCCGCCGTCTGTGGCTGGTGCGGCACCGTCTGTCGGGACTTCGCGTGTCCACACTGCGAGGGGCGCACGCTGCGCTCGGCGGTGGTCGGCGTACGGCGCACCGCGGAGGACATCGGGCGAGCCTTCCCGGGCGTCCCGGTGCACACGTCCGGTGCGGGCGCGGTGCGGCCCTTCGTCGCGGCAGCGCCGAGCCTGGTGATCGCCACCCCGGGAGCCGAGCCGGTCGCGGAGTCAGGCTATGCCGCGACCCTGCTGCTCGACGCGTGGGCGCTGCTCGAACGGCCCGCCCTGGACGCCGGCGAGGAGGCCCTCCGGCGCTGGCTGGCGGCCGCCGCACTCACTCGCGGAGCAGCGTCCGGGGGGGTGGTCGTGCTGTGCGGCGGGCCGACTCATGTCAGCGTCCCGGCGGTAGAGGCCTTGGTGCGCTGGGATCCCGCCTGGTTCGCCGAGCGCGAGCTGGGGGAGCGCCGTGAGCTGGCCCTGCCACCGGCGGTCCGGATGGTCCGACTGATCAGCTCGCGCCGTGGCCTGCGACAGGCCAGGGAACTGCTGAACCTCCCGGGTGGGGTCACCGAGCTGGGTCCGTTGCCGCTGTCGGACACCGGGACCCGGCCGGGCGCTGCGGGGATTGCGGCCGGCTCCGCGGGGAGTACGCCCGGCTCCGACATTCCGCCCCGTTCCGCCCCGGCGCGGGTGGCCGGCCCCGCGGACGGCGAGCGCATGCAGCTGCTGTTGCAGGCCGCTCTCGCGGACGGGCCCGCACTGGTCACGGCAGCAGGCGCCCTCCGCGCCGTCTGGAGTGCCCGCAAGGAGGCCGAGTCCCTGCTGGTGAGCGTCGACCCGGCCGACGGCATCGGCTGACCGGTGGAGCCCGCCGATGCCGCCGGCCCCGGGCGCGCCTTCTAGACTGACCGTCCCGCTTCCCGCACCAGCAACTTCGAGGACCAGGCCCCGTGGCGATCCATGACATCCGTTATCTCGGCGACCCCGTGCTGCGCACACCGACGCTGGACGTCACCCGGTTCGGCACGCCGGAATTGCACCAGCTGATCGAGGACATGCTGGAGACGATGTTCGACGCGCCGGGCGTGGGCCTGGCCGCCAACCAGATCGGCGTCGGGCTACGCATCTTCACCTACGGCATCGAGGACCGCGTCGGGCACCTGATCAACCCGACCGTGGAGGTGTCGCAGGAGCTCCCGGAGGACGGTGACGAGGGCTGCCTCTCCCTGCCGGGCCTGTACTACCCGACTCCTCGGGCGACGGGGGCCGTCGCGCGCGGGTACGACGAGCACGGCGCTCCGGTGACGCTCGAGGGCAGCGGGCTGATGGCCAGGTGCATTCAGCACGAGATCGACCACCTCGACGGGAGCCTGTATATCGACCGCCTCGACCGGGCGCACCGCAAGGTGGCCATGAGGGACATCCGGGAGGCGCAGTGGGCCGGGCAGACGCAGTCGCACCGCTCGAGCGGGGTCCTGGCGAGCTTCGCCAAGGGCAGCTGAGCTGGTGCGGCTGGTCTTCGCCGGCACGCCGGAAGCCGCTCTCCCCAGTCTGGATGTGCTGTCGGCCTCCAGGCACGAGGTGGTCGCCGTCGTCACCCGGCCCGACGCCCCGTCCGGCCGCGGCCGGACGCTACTCGCCTCACCGGTCAGCCGCAGGGCCCGCGAGCTCGGGGTGCAGGTGCTCACCCCGCGTCGCCCGAGCGAGCCGGAGTTCGTGGAACGGCTGCGGGCCCTCGCCCCGGACGCGTGCCCGGTGGTCGCCTACGGTGCGCTGATCCCACCTGTGGTGCTGGCCGTCCCGCCGAAAGGATGGGTCAACCTGCACTTCTCGCTGCTTCCCGCCTGGCGTGGTGCGGCGCCGGTCCAGCACGCCATCCTCGCCGGGGACCAGGTCACCGGCGCCGCGACATTCCTGCTGGAGCAAGGACTGGACACCGGGCCGATCCTCGGAGTGCTCACCGAGGCAATCCGGCCGTCGGACACCTCGGGTGAGCTCCTGGCGCGACTCGCCGAGGCCGGGGCCAAGCTCCTGCTCGCCACCCTCGACGCCCTGGAGAGCGGGGACGGCGAGCCTCGGCCGCAATCGGCGCAGGGCGTCTCCCTCGCCCCGAAGCTCACCGCCGAGGACGCCCGCATCCGCTGGATCGAGCCCGCCCTGGCGGTCGAGCGTCGGGTTCGGGCGTGCACCCCTGCTCCGGGACCGTGGACTGAGTTCCGCGGTGAGCGGATCAAGCTGGCCCCGGTCACCCTGGCCGAACCCGACGTGGAGGTGGTCCCGGGGGAGCTCCAGGCGACCAGGCGGCAGGTCCTCGTCGGCACCGGAAGCCAGCCGGTGGCGCTGGGCGAGGTGCAGCCGCACGGCAAGCGGCCGATGGCAGCTGCGGACTGGGCTCGAGGTGTCCGGATCCAGGCCGGGGAGCGTTTTGGCGGACACCTCGGTGATGGCTGAGGCGCGGCCACCCCGGCGTCCCGCCCACCGGTCCGTCCAGCGGCCGGCTGAGCGGGGGCGGACGTCGGACGCCGCCCGGCTCGCGGCATATTCAGTCATGCGGGCGGTCGACCAGGACGGCGCCTACGCCAATCTCGAGCTGCCGCGGGAGCTGCGGGCGAAGGGAGTACGCGGTCGCGACGCCGCCTTCGCCACGGAGCTGACCTACGGCGCGACCCGGATGCGCGGCCTCTACGACCCGGTGATCGCCGTCGCGGCGGGCCGTGCGCCGGCGCAGATCGACGCGAACGTCCTGGACACGCTGCGCCTGGGCGTCCACCAGATCCTCGGTATGCGGGTTCCCGCCCATGCGGCGGTGGGCGAGACGGTTGCCCTGGCCCGGATGGTCAACGGCGCCGGCGCGAGTGGGTTCGTCAACGCTGTGCTGCGCAGGGTGGGGGAGCGAAGCCGGGGCGAATGGATCGAGGAGGTGGCCGGCGCCGGCGAGCCGCTGGCCCGGCTGGCCGTCGAATACAGCCATCCCGAATGGGTCGTCCGTGCTTTCCGCGCGGCCTTGCTCGGGTCGTCGGCCTCGTCGCCGGGGACTTTGGACGCCGACCTGATCGCTCTGCTGGCGAGCGACAACGCTGCCGCGAAGGTGTCCCTGGTCGCCCGGCCCGGTCTGGCCGACGTCGAGGAACTGATCGCCGCCGGCGCCCGGCGCTCCCTGCTGTCGCCGGTCGGGGCCGTCCTGCCTTCAGGCGACCCGGGAGCGATACCGGCCGTACGTGAAGGGCGGGCCGGCGTGCAGGACGAGGCCTCACAGCTGCTGGCGTTGGCCCTGGCGGCTGCCGAGACGGTGCGCGATCCCGCGGAGGCCACGCTGGCGGTGGCCCGGCCGGGTGTGGCTGTGCCGGGGACGGTTGTGCCGGGGGAGAGGTGGCTCGACCTGTGTGCCGGCCCGGGCGGCAAGGCGGCCCTGCTCGCCACCCTGGGCAGCGCCCGTGGTGCCTCGCTGGTGGCCGGCGAGATAAGCCCGCACCGCGCGGAGTTGGTGCGCCAGACGCTGGGTGCAGCCCGAGCTGCGGGCGCTCGGGTCGAGGTCCGCGTCGGCGACGGACGCGAGGCCGGGAGGGACGAGCCCTCGGCGTACGACCGGGTCTTGGTGGACGCGCCGTGTACGGGCCTCGGCGCGCTGCGTCGCCGGCCCGAGGCCCGCTGGCGGCGGGGCCTGGACGACCTGCCCGGGCTCGGTGCGCTGCAACGGGCGCTGCTGGGCTCGGCGCTTGATGCGGTTCGGCCGGGCGGGGTGGTGGGTTACGCGACGTGCAGCCCGCATCTGGCGGAGACGCGGTTCGTCGTCGGCGACGTGACCAAACGCCGCTCGGACGTGGAGATCGTCGACGCCCGGCCACTGTTCGTCGACCCGGGCGGGCAGCGGCTGCCGGACACCGGTGCGGGACCGTACGTGCAACTGTGGCCGCACGTGCACGGCACCGACGCGATGTTCTTCGCACTGCTGCGTAAGCGGCCGGTGTGACTGCTGCGTAAGCGGCCGGTGTGACTGCTGCGTAAGAAGGAGGGCGGGAGCGCAAGCGTCCTACGCTGGCGCGGTGCAGATCTCACCGAGCATCCTGTCGGCCGACTTCGCCAACCTGCAGGCCGAACTGGAGCGGATCTCCAGCGCGGACTGGGCGCACGTCGACGTCATGGACGGGCACTTCGTCCCGAACCTCACGCTGGGGCTCCCGGTCGTCGAGGCGCTCGTGCGGGTGAGCCCGCTGCCGGTGGACTGTCACCTGATGATCGACGACCCGGACCGGTGGGCTCCCGGCTATGCAGAAGCCGGGGCACAGAGCGTGACCTTCCACGTGGAGGCCGCACGGGACCCGAGGGCACTGGCCCGCACCGTGCGGACGGCCGGGGCGCGAGCCGGTATGGCGCTCAAGCCCGCGACCGCTTGGGCCCCCTACGAGGAACTGCTCCCCGACCTGGACATGGTGCTCGTGATGACCGTCGAGCCCGGGTTCGGAGGTCAGTCGTTCATGGCCGGCCAGCTGCCCAAGGTCGCCCAGGTGCGGGAGTCGGTACGGCGATTCGGCGGCCAGGTGTGG
>JAABUK010002112.1_pt1 | contig 36416 bp, 46 predicted proteins | sample 5559141 | NCBI WGS metagenome assembly JAABUK01 (sample SAMN10711869, study PRJNA513367) | rock metagenome | isolation source: Antarctica rocks | place: Antarctica: Victoria Land, Pudding Butte nord | collected 2016-01-03
TGTGTGTGTGTGTGTGTGTGTGTGTGTGTGTGTGTGTGTGTGTGTGTGTGTGTGTGTGTGCAAGTGTTTTCAAGTGTTTGCATGTTTTGAGGCGGCAAATGGAGCTTTTGCAGATTGAATTGATGAGCCATGCAAAATGCCTGCTGTACATGGTAAAAGGCTTTGGCCACCATGCAATGCCACACATGACTCAAGCGACAAACTAGTATGAAGGACATCCATGCCAAGTAGGCTTGTTGCTGTGCCAGTTGGGGGAAACAACAGCAGCAGGGTGAAGCAACAAGATGCTGGCAAACACTTCAGGGAAAAGCCGCATGGCAAATTGCATGGCAAGCTGCACAACTTCAATAAGTGTTTGGCTGATCACCCTTGATGTCAGGGATTCAGCCTTGCACACAGGACTGTGGCATCAGGCCTGCCAATCATGAACAAATATATGGACAGGCAAATAGACACACATACATACAGACATACAAATGCCAGGCAGATGATAATCATTCATTGTAAATAAGTTGCTGTTGCAACTCTGGTGCTAAGATGAATAAGGACACAACAGACCGTCCTGACATCCAGGAATACATCAGAAAATGCGGGCACCAGCCTCAGGCAGAGCATCTTGCAAGAAAAGTGCAGAACAGAAAAAAATCCCCCTCCTCAGCAATCATTACAGGAGCCTCCTGAGGCGTCAGCCTGGAGCTATGACCATAGGCCATAACCCAAGCAGCTTGCAACATGGTCACGAATAACGAAAAGCTATGGTGTACATACCTGAGGCTGGCGTGCCTGCTTGCCACCCTTCCAAGCCCGGGCCTTCAGCCACACCCGGCTCGCCAAATCTGCAATGGTAGCCAAGCTGAAGCTGGGCATCCTGCCACCGTTGGCTGCCACTTCTTCCCTGAATGCCTCTCCCAGCATCTATACAACACAGCAAGTTGCTGATGCTGCACCTATAGATGATGTCCACTATATAGTGCAACAAGGACAGCAACAATGGCTGCCACAGGCCTGCTGCAAAGACCCCTGCAGTGTGTTTGCGATATGCAGCCAGCTGAAAAGAACTGTCTTTCATGCATTGACAGAGGAAAAGCCTGAATGACATATGTTGGGGTTGACAGTGAGGCGCAGCCAGCTATCTTGCTGCCCAACAGCAGTGGCAGATACTTTACGCACAGTCATTTCTGCAGCGCAGCTCATGATGCTTGTGCAGAGCACGCAGTCTGTGCAAAGGCATGTGCCATCAGCACGACTAACAGCTCGTGGCAGACAACCACACCATCTGGCAGACCACAAAACAGCTTATTTGATGTATACACACATGGCGCACGCTTCTGCCTTGATGCAGTGCATTTACTTGCTTAAAGCAGCATCGGTCATGCTCTCCACAAAGTGATATTGTCAACAGCATGAAGCACGAGTCAAGGTGACTGACCCCAAGGTATGCTTGCGCCTTCAAGGAGGCGTCTGGCCCAAAAGCCTGGGTGAGGCTGTACCGCATGTTGCCCTGACACACCTGCTGCCCTGTCGTGCGCCCCAGCTCTGCCATCAACATCTCATATGGCAGAGACCTGCATGGATCAAGCAGTGGTGAAGGGCAGGGTAGGGCAGGGCAGGGCAGGGCAGGGCAGGGAAGGGAAGGGAAGGGAAGGGAAGGGAAGGGAAGGGGAGGGGAAGGGGAGGGGAAGGGAAGGGAAGGGACAGAGGGACAGAGGGACAGATAGGCAAAACTATGTAGAGCAGCTTGAAATTGGCTCAAGCTTCCATGACCACAAAACAGTGACCTCAAATGACCGAAGCTGGTCGCTGTACATACACTCAGCCAGAAGGATGCAGACTGGGCGTGAGCTGGGATGGCAGAATTAGGGGCAGAAGGTGATTCTGTGAGAAGTCTTTCACATCTGTCAGAGAGATCATCTTCCCCAAAGGAGGGTATGCAATGAGGTACAGAAAACTCGGGAAAACAATCTTCAAATGGCCACTGAAAGCGCTGTGGACAATTCTAGATTGCAAAAACAGACTGGACTGGTCATGACAGTGTGTCCTTCAAACCTTGCATCCTTTGATGATTGTCTCTATGCAAGTGTGCAGTGGGACACCAGAGTCTTTGTCTGTGAGGACTTACTTGTTAAGGGAAGGTCCTATGCATGGCCTGTCTCCATTCGGCGCCTTGCTTGTCCCTAAAGGCAAGTCTCTGACTTTGTGGTCCAGCATGGTCCCACTGTGGCAGCAATCTGCCAGCATGGTGAAGTGCGCATCCAGAGGAAGCTTGCAGACTATGACTCGCAGATCATCGTCCAGAATCACATTCATGTCCGTTGGCACGATTGCCTCGTCCAAGCCATCCGTCTCTTGCGGGTCGTCAGTGGGGATCTGTGTTCCATGACCGCTGAAGTGGAAGAATAGGGTGTCACCAGGCAGAGTGAGGCCCACTAACCTGGTCAGCTCAGCCTGCAGAACACAGGCATTGCATTGCCATTTGCATATGTAGGGTGGAATGCTGCAGGCGGACATAACATACATAAAACAGTGTGTCTAGGCATTAGTGGTGCCGCAGGTCAGTAGCATACTCTGGCACGACCCCACCTTAATGTTAGCGCCTGTGGGTGACACTGCCTGAGGGTCCGAGTCAACCATCATGAGCATGTTTTGCGGCTTGTAGTCGAACACCTCACGTAACAGCGAGCATATACTGCTTGCATCGTTGGCGCACCCAGCCAGCTGGTGGGGCGATCCAGGATAGTTGCAGCCCACAATCAGGGCTCTGTTCGTCATGATGCAGCTACACAAGTGTGCGTGCAGCCAGCCTCAGGTCGCTGGGCAGGTCGCTGAGAAACGCACTCATCCAATACCCAAGCGTATTCTAAATCTGTGTGTTGTGACCGCATCTCAGCTTTTTAGCACAGCAACTACCAGAAGACACTAGAGAGACACTAGAGAGAGGATTTTACATCTTCAGCCAACCAACTAGGTTGTACAGATGTGCCAGACTTCTCAGTAACCTGGTCAAAACCATCAGTACTAAGCGTGTATCATGTCTAAACAGTCTGAAATGAGTTTGTAAATAATCATGCGATCAAAGAAGGATCGCATTGAAGAGATTCTGACATGCTCATGCTTCTGCCTTGATTCTGACATGCTTCTGCCATGACATGAGTCATGCTGCACGATACGATACGAACCGATACGAAACGAGATGAAACATCCTGAGTACCGATTTGAGGGGATCCTTCACATTAAGGTAGCCTAGCCTGCTTGCGACCGACGCAGGAGTTGCAACGGTTGTCTTTGACAGCACATTGCGCTAAGCAGCGAAACCTGCCAGCTTGTCGGCAACAAGTTCCTGTGCTCGAGTCACTTGTGCTTGCGTGCACTTGTACATGTGCTGCACTGACCTGGACTTAGACCCACTGCAATTTGCGGCCGCTTGTTGTTGCTGCCACGCTCTGCTGCTTAATGAACGTGGCAGAGCCGTACCGGCGCTTCCGCCTGCATGACGATAATGTAGGCAGAGGAGCAGCTTCAGATCGAATTGAGAAGTATGCTCTGGGGATCTTCTGCCCAGCTCGTTGCATCGCGCAGGAAATTATAACTGGAGCTCACTCATGCAGATGGTCTGACCCTGCTTCGGGGCAAGAAGTTGCCGTCAAGGTTGTGCCTAAGCGGTTGGATCACCTTGCAATGCAAGAGGTCCAGGCAATGCAGGAGGTGAAGCGTGCTGGTGTGAGCAGAGTGGCAAACCTGCTGGACCACCTGAACGGCCTTGATGGCAGTACCCACCTGGTCCTTGAGTATGATCCTGGTTGTTGCAACTCATGCTGCAACTTGTTCACAAGGCGCTGCAATCTTGACTTCTGCTGCAGGCTTGTTGATGGGTTCGATTTGTACCAGTATTCAGAATGGAGGATTGAAAATAGTTCTTTCTCAAATGTTGAAGGCAAGATGCTGACAGTTGCAGTGCAGCTGATTGAGGCAAGCAGCCTGTCTTGCTGGCTGGTGCTATGACCCTGCTTGTTGTACTGTGGACACACTCTGGCAGTGAGCTGACTGCAGTCTTGAGCTCACTGCAGACACTGTCAGAGCTTCATTCAGCACATATTGCCCACTTGGATGTGAAGGGTGACAATGTGATGCTAACTCAGAACTTCAATTGCGCGTGGGACACTCTACGCTTGATCGACTTTGCAATGGCAGCCAAAAGCAATCCTGGTGGGCCCTTTTTTTGCACAAATCTTTTTAGAAAGCATGTGGGCTAGCTCCAAATCTCTCGCACATCTGTGCACAAAACTGAAGTCACTCAGGTTGTCAGCTGCGCCTCACTCTGGATGGTTGTTTGCAGATGGTGCGTCCCGAGATGTTTTGCCTCAAGGTCACGCCTTTGGTGCATCAGCTCCTGAGCTCATGTCAGCCTCAGCCAAAGTCAAAGCGGGGCTGCAAGATGATACATGCAGGATCAATGGCTGTGCAGCTGACATGTGGTCTGCAGGGACAGTCCTGTATGAAATGCTTACCGGCCATCGGGCATTCAATCCAGCAGTGCCTGAAGACAACATTCCTGCTGCCCAAGGTCGACATGAATGGGCTGACACAGTGCTGAAGCAGACAGACGCCCTGGTCAGTCTTGCATTATGTTCCTCATGCTCATGCCCTGTCAAGCTCAATGCATCTTTAGAGCATGCTTGCTTTTGCAAGTTTACTGTTGTTGCACATAAAGCTCTTTGCAGTGCTTTGAGTTTTGGCATTACACAAACCTTGTGCTGCTTGCTGTGTTGCACATCAGCTTTCATGTGCAATAATAACATAGCAAGCCAGACAAGCTTTGTGATGCCAAACTTAATGCAATGCAGACAGCTGTTTGCATTGACACAACTCAGCCTTGCTCTTTGTGCTCTGCCTGCGCTGCATCATGGGTGGCCTGCAATTTGCCCGATCAGTCTTGGTTTTTACAGTTGCAACTTAATCTTGTTACTCTTCTTTAATTAACCTTTTCAACATGTGCTCCTTGCTCCCACTGCAGCGTTGCCACATTTCAAATGCCAAGGGCCACGCAGACCTGGCCAGACATCCCATGTTCTTGGCAGTTGCAGACTGCAGCTCGCACCCTGAGCTTGCAGTGGACTTCTTCCGACACCTCCTCGAAGACTCACCCACAAAGCGCATGACTGCTGCTAAGGCTCTGCACCACCCATACCTGCAAGATTGCTTCCAGGAAATGCAGCAGGCACGCCAGGGCAACCCTAGATTCAAGTACAACAGCCAGCCAACACAGCAGCGCAAGAATGGCTCCAGCAAGCTCAAGAAGATCATTGGCAGCGCATTCAGCAGCAAGAGGCACTCAGACAAGGGACAACTTCCTCATGACTTGGACTTGTTCTTCCCTCCGTATGAGACTTTTGCGGCAAACGCAAGCGCTTCCTGGTGACATGTGGACTGCCTCAGCACAGCACCAGCAGGAAGGAAAAGTAAAGGTTACGCTTTTCAGCGATCATAACGGGAGCCTCGAGGCGCTCCTAAGGCGGCAACCTGGAGCTATGACCATAGGCCATAGCCCAAAGGGAAAGGAAGGATCCTAAACCTAAGGTGGATCTGGGCTGTTTTGTCAGACTCTGCTTTTAAAATTTGTCTGTCTTCTCCCTGTCTGGTACCCTCCTAGATTTCAAAATCTTGTGAAATGTCAAAACAGAACGTTCATGCAATTTGGACATAACTTTGCTTGCAGCTTCATGCTCTATACCAATCTTTGCCAAGGCGTCAGATGTAGTCTGAAACTGTGACCCAGATTGTCCTATGATTGTAGGCAGAGTGGTAACATTGTATTATAGCTATAATAGTCCTTGAGAGCTTCCTCCAATGCTTTATGCTGTGCTCCCTTTCCTTGCAGCTTTTCCTCATACTGTATCTTGTATCAGCTGAGCAATGTGCCATTAAGCACATCATGTGCCATTACTGTGCCATTACTGTAAATAATAATAAACATAATAATAATAACAACGCTTTCCAGCTCATGATGAGCTAGGTACGTGCGGGACAAGCCTTGTCTTTCCAAAGCAGTCGGTCTTGCGCATCTCTATACGGTCTACTGATCCCACGGGTTTGGCAATCATGCAAAGCAACATCATTGAAACTAGACCTAGGGCGACCAGGTGGGCGGAGCCCCTTAACTTGACCAAACAATAGCTTCTTAGGCAATCTATCATTACTGTAAGCATGCTGCATTCTTGACGGCAGCTGTATTATGATGTAATTAGCACCGCCCAAGCCAAAACCCGCACACCTGGGCCGAATTATGCTGCAAATTTAACGCCACGTCAGTAATGATTTGAACGTGCGAAGCGGAATCCCTTCGAAGCGATCCGAAAGTAGGGCAACACTGAACCGTGAAGTGGTGACTTGCCATCGCACCTCTGCAGAGCTCAGCGGCTAAACCTCCGCGCGCAAGCATCGAAATCAAGCAGCTAGAAGAGGCTTTTCAGTGCATGCTGCAATTCCGCGCTGCAAGTGGAGTCAGTCGACTGCAGTCGACTGCTGACGTCAGCCTAAGCCTGTGCTAGAGCTCTGCTGAGCAGCAACGTGCGGCTGCTCGGACCGCTCAAGGGCTGGTGCTCAAGATCCATCGTAGCGATTTGTGCCGATCAGCTGTTCTGAACGGCGCTGGACAGGGTATTGCCGTATATATCTGCAGACAAGCTGTAGCTGACCCTGATTGTGATCAAACAAGCTTACCTTGAGGTGCAGTCGAAGTGGCGCATGGCGCGTGGGCAGTGTCTTTGGTGTTCGATATTTTGCTTTCAGGTCCTCTTGCTTGTTGTTGGTGATGCCGCAAACGAGGTAGATGACGTCCTGGTTGAAGAATTCTGCTTCGAAGCACAAATAAATTATTAAATTTAAAACTGCAAGCTTGCACTTAAGTGGTGAACTCGGACGCTTAAGCTTCAATATTGCCGTTAGTTCTGCCTGACATGCTACAGCTTAGGTGTGATATTGCACTCTTGAACCTCGCCAAGTTCCGATCGATTGTCTGCAGAGCTGCAGCCGGCCACAGATCGACGAGGCCAAGCTGAAGGAGCATGCTTGCACCCTCTTCAACAAAGTTTGCATTGATCAGGTATGCTGTCAGCACCTTGCTGTCAGTACATGTTGCTTCCTGTTTCCAGTCATGCTAAAGGCTGCACATTTCAGTATAGTCTCAGGCTCTTGAAACAAAAATCATCTTATATAAAGTTGATTACCAGCCCAAATCATTGCCTGTGCGCAGGGCCGTTTCATCATGTTTTCAGAGGACATGAAACCTGGCAAAACCTTCTGGAAGGATGATGTCTTTGACATTTCAGAAAGACCTGATGGGCCATTCTATCATGAGCCAGGCGACATCACCCTACCAGCTGATGGGCCATTTTACAATCTGCCAGGCTATTTGGACAACTTCAAGGTACACAACGCTCCCTGTGACAACTGGCCAGCAGACATCTCTGCTTTGCAATTGCTTCATAAAGTATGCTGCTTGTCTGTCATGCAAAACTGCTATGCTAGTTTTGACCTGACATTTGCACAGTTGTTGCAATCAACAGTTGCAAATTGCATGGGTGCAGTACTAGGTAAACGATGCCAAGCATGACATGTCACTCAGACCCCTTGTGTGTATGGTTCATTGCCTGTGCTATAGCGCATGCCTTTGCAGCACTGTTGGTCCCCAATGTAATGTCTTCTGCCCAACCTGCAACCCAAAATGTACGCCTTACACAATTGCAATGGTGCTGCACAGTGGCGTCACCTTGTCGCAAAGCATGCACACTGACACATCATGACATGCAAGGACGCACAACCATGTCCACACAAGCAGAAAATGATGTATTCAAATTCGCTCTCTCAGCATCATGTCATTGCACACAGGGCACCAAAAAGATGTATAGAAAGCCTCTGTTCAGAGGCAACTCCACAGCAGACCCAGATGATATCCGCTCCCCCCATTTTGATGACTGCGCAGTGCCCCTGGTGTGGTGGCCTTGGTGGCCCGAAAACCCGTCGGACTTCTTCTTGACCTCTGTGGCGCCGTTCCATGCCATGCTTCATGGTGGAGTGATTGACAAGAACATCAAGTACACCCCAGTCATGGAGGGGCTCAAACAGCCTGGCTATTTCCAGTGGTACTCTGACCCCATCACTAACTTGCCAGTAAGCCTCTTGCTTTGCCTTGGGGGATGAAGGGGTTGGGGGTGGGGGGTAGGGCAAGTTATTGGGGGGAGGGCGGGGCTGGGGTGGGGCTGGTCCACTATATCTTGCTGAACATTTCATTGCCCAATGAAAACAATAACACACAGCAAATATTGAGGGGCTGAGAGAGCCTAGCTGCTCACAAGCCAAGCACATATTAGAGACCCATGCATATGACGCCAGTCTGTTGACTTCTTGTCGGTCAAAATTATTGCTCTGGCTGACTGAGTATGAAGGGCTGCTTGATAGATTACAGCGTTTTGGCTGCAAGCTCCAGGGCCAAGCTTGTGGGAGTGTTGAATGGCGTGCTGTAGGGCAGTTGCGCTGGAGTGTCATTTTGTTGCCACACTGCAGTGCATGTTATAGCCTGGACAAGCTGACCAAGTCAATGTTTGTATAGGTCAACAACAAAGCCAGTATGTTGCGCATACAAGAATTGGAGCATCTTGATGCAGACGGCAAATCTGATTGCAGATCCAAAGCTGTTGTCTTTGCACAAAAGCCTCTGGCTGCCTGTAGGCATAAAGGCTCCCATCATGATATCATGATGTCCAATGGTGTAAGAAAAGAAAAGAAAAGAAAAGAAAAGGTTTACGCGGTCCAGCAATCATAATGGGAGCCTCCTAAGCCGGCAGCCCAGGCTCCCAACATTGCAACCTGTATGTGCTTTCTTGCAGGTTGAAAGCCTGGAGGATATGTCAGACAGGAGGCACCTGGGTGAGCGGTGCTGGGAGCGCATTATCCTGTGCAAGCCCTTTTCCATTTGGTTCCTGCGCCCCAACGTTGACAAGCCCTGGCATGATGGCCTCATGTACGGCACCTTGGGCCAAGAGGTACTTTGCCAGAAGCCCCATTCACATCACTAAACACATGTTGCTCTTGATTGTCTTGCGCTGTTGCGCAACAGCATCCTGACTCAATGTGCTCAGCTTGAGCTCAAGCAAAAGCTTGCAAGATGGCCCCATGCATGGCTGCTTGGGATAAGAGGTATGTTGCCAAAAGTTCTGTGTACAAGTTCAATTCCATGTTACTCTTATGGCTGGGGCTTTGGCGGCTGTTTCTCAGCTGAATCTCCTTGGCTATAGCGTGCTGTGACTTTAAGCTGAGCTGCATATTGAGCTCACCATGAGCTCACCATGAGCTCCGTGAAGTGACTGTACAGGAATTCTGGGACTTGGCTCTCTAGGTAACTCTGACTCTGATATAGAAGAAGTCAAGTCTGTGACACTGGTTCCAGGAAAAGTTAGCAATATGCCCTCGTGCATGGTTCCTTGCAACCAGAAGCAATTGCAAGCCAAACTGGTGTGCAAGTTGCAATGCACAGCTGTGCATTCACCACATGGTAGTGACCTGCCAACATGAGATGTTGAAGGCGTTCTTGAAATGATTTTCGGCTTGAAACGTTGCTTAATAAATATATATCCGCAAGTGCTTGAAGCATGCACAGCCTCAGGCACAGGTGCTTCTGATTGCTTCTGATGGTGGACTTTATAGCAAATACTGCAAAGCTCATGTCCATCTTCACAAGCCTAACAGCATTGTCAACTGTAGAAACACGGTGTTGCTTCTATCATCTGACCCACTTTGGTTTTGCTTGTCGCAGGTTGTTGACTTTCAAATCTCAAAAGGCCTGAGGGTCATTGACAAACCTGCCGATGTGTTCCGGATTGCTTTCATTGAGCGCAAGCACAAACGGCGCATCATGAATTTTCAGGAGGTGCTTGATAAGTGCCAGGCGTGGCAGCTGCCCACAGGCACAAAGTACAAGCATGTTGAATGTTGGACAATCAACCTGGATGACTCCAAGGAGTTCCCTGAGCAGCTCAGTCAACTGCAGTCCCTTGATGCTTTAGTAAGTGTTGTTCATGCAATTGCTTACCAGGGTAGGCCTCATGATTATGACTGTCATGATTGGTCATGATTGGTCACGACTGTCATGAGTGGTCATGACTGAAATCAAGAATGGTGCATGTTACACCAGAGTGACAGTCCTGTGACCTGAACCTGCACTTACTGGTGCATGCTTAGACAACAGGGGTGGTCATAAGGCATACATTGGTCTTGTGACATCGCTAGTAAATCGGAGACTGATTTGCATGGTTGTCAAGTTTGCGTCTGAAATTATGTGCACCTTGAACACGACAAGGTTGTTGACAGTCAGTGATTGATTGATTTATGACTTCAGCGTGGCTTGGCTCACGCTGAAGGGTGCCACAATGTTTTCATGCCATACAGTTGGGCAGTGCAGAGTGTGTATGTGTTAACTTGCAGCAGAAGCAAAACTTTTGAGTCAAACACATCCTTGTGTCTATCAAGTCTTGCAACATGTGACTCTGTTCTTGATGCAGCCTGGGATGATCATGATGGCATCAATCTCACATTGACAAGGTTAATCAGCTTTGTTGCCAGTCCAACTGCATGACATTCAAACTTCTCTGTCATAGCAATATATTAGTGAACTAAACAGCGTTGTTATTGGTTCCATGAACAGATGAGTGAGATGTGTTTCAGGTTGGTGTGCACGGCGCTGGCTTGATCAATCACAACTTCATGAAGCCCAACAGCAGCTTTGTGGAGATCATGCCTTGCAAATTTGGCGGGGTCTGGCCCAGTCAGTATTTTCAAGTTCCCGCTGAGAAGGAGCGCATCACTTTCTATTGGAGGCTTCAGGCTCACAAGCGGAAGCACTGCTACCCATCACCTTTTCAAACCCATAAGGGGAAAAATCATCCAGGCAAGGCAACAAGCATGAGACAAGTCTGTCTGGCAGAAGCATGTGAAACCCCTTACTCTTCTTCAAGGACATTTTCAAGACATTTGCATGCCTTGTAGATGTGTCCACAGAAGAGTGGGTGGCAGGCTCGTTGATTCGTGATCAAGACCTGACTGTCGATGCGCGTCAGTTGCTCATCATGCTGGGGCGCATTGCAAGCTTGGGCGGTGACCGCGACGAATATGAAGACAAAGCACGACGTGATCCTGCCTACCTACGCGGAACTCAATAAAAGCTTAAGCTGCAGCCACAAGAGGTGCATATTTTTGCGGCAGCTATTGCTTACACTGTAGAAGCAGGCTTGCAACAGGAGAAGGCAAACAAGCTTAAAAACCAACTTCTGCGTGTGTCCAGTGGACTCCTTGCCAACAATCCCTGACAAGTCTTGGAGCTGCAGCACATACGCACGACTTGTACACGCAACAAAAAGTTGCAACAAGTCATGAGCGAGACTCGCTTCACGCTCTTTACTTAGATAAAGGTTGATGGATGTGTGCAGTCTCAGGACTTCTGTGCGACCCCAGATGACTAAAGCTTCCGAGGCAAATGAAGATGGCATGCTGCATTTGCAGCTTGTTGCTCACTAGCCTGCTGCACTGCAAAATGACAGCAACGAGCAGAGGTTGGGGTCTGGTCCGATGCTGCTTGCAAAGCATCATTCACCAAAGCATCCTGCCGTTTGTTGGGGACTGTCAACATGTTTGCTATGCGCTTGTGTTCAGCTGCATTTGTTCAGCTGCTTGTGTACATGTGTACTTGTGTGTAGCTGCTTCCGTTCAAGCAATATCAACGCAGACCAGCTGCATCTGCTTTCCAATGCTCTGTACGGTCTTTGGGCTGCATTGACTGAGACAATGGCAGTGCAGGGATGCAGCAAAAGCAAAGCAGCATAAACCTGCAGTCTGCAAAGCCAAACAGCTGCTGTGATAGCCCTTAAGGGAGCTTCAGCGCAAATGATAGTCATTTCAGATATTTTATGAGGCAGCTGCAGACCTTTGTCATTGTGTGTGTATATAAGTATGTGCAAGACCAGCAACAGGACTCAGTAGCTTGTAGCTATGCTTGAGGCCGTTCAAATGCATGTGCCCGAATGAGCCGTTTGGACAAACTTGTGCCTTTGTGTGATGGTGCTTTGTATTGAGCTAGTGCTGTGTGACTTTCGAAATTGAACACGACCAATTTGAAATGCCTTGGGCACCAGTCTAGATCTGCCATGGCCCTGTCCTGTATCATCAACCCTTGTTGCACAGCCATTGTGAGCTGTTCACCTGCTATACCGAGTGACGATGCGCTGTATCTTGTCATTCAAGAAGATAGCAACTTTCTGGGATGTTTGATTGAGGCAGTCGAGGACAACTGCGACCCCAAAGAGCTTATGCAGAGAGTAGTATGAGGCAGTGCACGCGACCATTCAACCTCTGACAAGGTCACAACAACACTCAAGAGTCAATAGCAGCTGCTTGAAAGGGTGCTACAGACAGGACTTTCAATTCAGGACTTCATTGCATGCTCAACTGGGCACAGTTTGTTAAAAGTTGTACAACCTTGAGTGTATAGACAGCTATCTTGACCCAACCTATCAGTGTCCTATTCAAGACCTGTCTCTGAGCAACATGACACAGGAAGGTGCACATGTACCATGCTGAAACACAACATCAGATCCAACTAGAAACAGACATTCAGCGTCTTCTTGAGCCACTGCCTTGCACTTCCATTTCAAGATCCTCCAGCTCCTTTGAAATGTCTGCCTTGCTGGCCTGCAAAATAGACAAACACAATCAGCTAGACTTACAGCAGTGCACATGCTGCCAAGAGCACACATTGGGCAAGATGCTGCATGTTGCCGGCCGATGCATCTTGCTGCAACGACAAGATTGCAATTTATGACAAACACATACACAGGCAAGAAAGAGTTGCACGCATTGGGCGAGATGCTACCAATGACTGCAAGACTTGATGCATACACACATGCAAGAAAGCTTTGCATGCATTGGGCAAATGATCGATGGTGGTGGCTGCGAGACTTCATGTAACTTGCTGCAAAATCAAGGCAGAAGCTTGTGACAGCCATGCACAGGCAAGAAAGCAAAGCATACAATACCTTTGCAGCGGCAGGCTTGCGCTGGCCAATGGTGGGATACCGCACTTCTTCCTCACTGCTCTGGGGGCTGGTGTACGGGTCTAGGTTGGACTGCTCCTGGTGGGGTACTCTGAACTCACCCTCCCTTGCCTGCAAGTATTGTTGGTGTTACTGTTGACAATAGTGATGACACCAATATCAACAGTAACAATAATGATGATGATAACAGTAATGATAATAATGACGATGTCAACAATATTAACGTTTTCCAGCTCATCAAGAGCTAGGTATGTGTTGTTACTTTTGCTGGCTTTACCCAAACATACCTCCATTGCTCTGATTCTAGCTGTCATTGTAATGAAGGCAAACAGGTTGATTTGAGGTCGTGAGATGCTGTCAGAGTCACTGGTGCAAAATGACACTGACAGCTTGTCCACAACCTCAAACCATGACAAGATGAGGCTAGTGTAGTGTTGGTCATGGATAGCTGTTGCAACTTTCAGGCCGACCATGGAACCAATGCTAACTTGTAGTGTACTACAAGTTTGCATTGGTTTCAAGGCTGGCCTAGAACATTACACACTTATCCTTGAACAGCATTGCACTAGCCTGAGCATCTTGAGTGTCATGTCATAGCACGTGAGGACACATCTTGTTCACTGACAGCTTTCCCCACTACCGCAGAAACACCCAGACGCCCTATCTGGATGGAATGTATCAACCAGGACCTTATGAGATATGACAATACTTGTTTTTGATCACAGGAAGCTTGGCATGGCATGGTGTGTGTGGATGGTACCCATGAACCTTCAAAAAGGGCCTCTGTACAGGAAGGGGAACATGGCCAAGACCTGCTCAACCTGAATTTTTCAGAGAATTTTTGCATTGAGAATTGATAATCATGACACCACACACTGGCTGATGCAAAGCGACTGATGTCCATTCTGTACCTGCTGGTTGCCCCAGTCTTCATTCACAGCCCGTGCATCTTCTTCCTTGGTATGGCTGGAGTTGGCTTGGGGGGTACGGCGGCCCCCCTGCTGACCCTGCTGACCCTTCTGCCCTGGCTTGTTGAAGAAGGAGAACACCCCTTGAGCCTGCGCAGCACACACCATTTTCAGTTAATATTCTTAGAATAGAAGTACTAAACAGTTTTAAAGAGCTGTTGGGCGCTGGTGGAAGGATTACTGGTTAAGCACCTCACCTGCTGGAACATGACACATCTTGAGGCATGTGTGTGAAGGGCTGGCGGGAAGTAAAGAATTACCAAAATTATGACAAGTGGTGAAGGCACATAATCAGAGGTAAGGTGAGTAGGTCAAGGTGAGAGACGTGGTGCATGTAAGTTATAAAATGAAATGAAATGAAAATAGTGCATCTGTCTCGTGAAATCTGCAGCACACCACCCATATTATACAGGTGTGGGATACAGAAAAGAGACCATCCAACTAGGCAAACAAATCAGCCATTGGGCACTGCCTGAACAAGTTGTATCATAAGCACTAGCTAGACAGGGTCAGCAAGTTCACAGTGTCAGATCCGGCTAGCCACTGGGGCTGTGCCTGCATATGCAAGCATGGTCATGTGTGCCAGTATGCTGCTCTACAGAATATTCATAAATTTCGGTTTGAAACATCTCCAAGCAGGCCTAGCGCATGCCTGTTCACCTGACAGGAGCGGCTTTCAGGACTGGCCGGGCTGCCAACTAGTGGGTTCCATGATCGACCTGTCGCAGAGAGAGCTGCATGAGCTCTCTCCGCGACAGGCCGGTTGTGCAAGGCACTCGGCAGCCGTGTCAGTCCTGAAAGTCAGGTGCACACCCACGCGCTAGGGCTGCTTTGAGATGTGTTTCTGAATATTCTGCCAAGCACCATATTGGCACGCATGACCATGCTTGCATATGCAGGTAGGTGAATTTGGTTGGTAGGTTTCAGTGGGTCAGTTCGATAGGTTTACAGTAGGTAGGTCAGGTAGGCTTGAAAGGTATGTCAGGTAGGTAGTTTAGGTAGTTTAGAAAGGGTGAATTAGGTGATTATCACTCAGATCACTTCTCTGCTGTGCTGCAGCTTTGATAGATCCTCTGGCCAGATGCCTTGAACTCCTTTACATGATTTCAGTCAGTGGTGATGCATCTCAAGAGCCAACTGGGAAGCAGATCAGCTTGAGTGTGTTGCCCACTCGGGCTGCTGCGCTTCCCCTCTGTCTCTCAAGACACATAACAGGACCTGCAAAGTATGTTGAGGATTCTTCACAGCTACATACATTGCAAGTCCTGTTGTGTGTCTGAGAGACAGCATAAACATACCGGAAACAGAGGCAGACGACCTTGAACTGCACAGAGTACAATCAGAAAGGCATGCTTGCACCTTGAGAGACAAACATGAAGCACGAGGGAATGGATTTGTCAGTGACCCAGGCCACCATGCTTCATCTTCGTCTCCCAAAACGAAAAGCATCGCTTGCAAAGTGTGCCGAGGACTTCGCAGCAGCTGGGGTTGTGGTTGAGACACACGATCAACAGGTGCAAATAAAGCAGACACACCAGACACACAGTATTGAAGAAAGCGAAAGTGCACACTAACTCTAGCAGAGAGTGCCGGCTCACAACAGCAAAAAGCGCATATCACTTTGCGCAGTGACTGTTGCTGCATTCAGCAAGGACTAAACTTGCTGAATGCAGCAAGTAAACAGGCCTGCTGCACTGTCAGGGAGTGTAAATACAGATAGCATGCTTCTTGGCAAGTGTAAAGTAGAAGGCTGCTGGTTTTTACGGAAGCTTTACACATTAGGCTCTCATGAAACATATATATAAATGACTTACTGAAATGTTCCAGGAAATATCTAGCAGCTGAACAAACTCAGATGCTCTATATTCCCTGAGACATTTCATGAAGTCATCTTGGATGTCTTGAGAGATAATGGTGAAATGCAGTAATGTAGGTTTGTTGCTGAAACGCAGAACAGGGAAGAGAAATAAAGCAGAAAAGAAGACAACTGGCAAGATGAAGAGATACGTCAGACAGAAAGGCAGGGTAGGTCTGATGCATTTTCTTCATCTTGCTGATTGTCTTTTTTTTGTCTTGTTTCGCTTCCCTGTTGTACGCTGGTATTGAAAAAGATCAGAGTACACAATTGCAGCAACAGTTGCATGCATGCCACTTCATGAAGCAGCTAAATGGCGTCCAGGAATGAAGACTGTCAACCACAAACCCTGCTGTGCTGTCAAGATGTGCAAACACAATAACATGATATGCAAACACAAATACATGGTCTTCCCAGAGAGAAAATTCTGCTAGACCTTTACCACCACAGTCTGGTAGGGCGTTGATCGTGAAATCATTGTATCAGAATATTGGTCAGAAGCTCACCGCTCCCATAAGGCCAGCTTCAAACTCCTTCCGGGGATTCTTCTGGTCTGCAGTCTGCTTCTTGCTGCCAGGCACAGGCGCATCTCTGACTTTAGTTTCCTCCTGGGACCCACCCTTCAGGAAGGGGTTCTGCTTGGGCCCAGCTGCTGGTGAAGCTGCCGAGGAAGTGGAGGTGGTAGCTGATGAGTCAGCGATGGGTGCTGATGGGAAGCTGGGGTTGGTTTTCTGGGCCCACCAGTCCTTGTCCCCACTTGGACCCTTAGCCTGCACAAGAAATGATCAACCAATCATGCATGCATTCATTAGGGTTGCTGACTGCGAGGGATACCATGTGCTCAGATCACACCAGATCACACCACAAGTGAAGTTCACAACCACGCCCTGCTGTGTGTAGCAGTTGGACTGTGACAGTTGAATCATGACTAACTCTCTTAATGATTAAGTACTGAGTGATGTCAAACATTGGTCTGGTAAAAGGAGTGGCTTGCACAGCCTTTACAAGAACACGCGCTGTTCTTAGTACATTGCCTGCCAAGACAAAGACTCTGACCAGGTAGCTACTCAAGGCTGAATGTACTTCACCTAGAGGAAGACATATCGTACTAAAAGACTGTTGCAGATGTGACATAGGGCCACTACTTCTTGGAGCATTGTTGCCCCAGGAACAAAACGAGACATGCAGCCTCCCTAGGAGCATTGAGGCCATGATGATGGCAGTGAAGCTACTTGCTGGTCTACAGTAGAAAGTGTCATCTCAGAGCAGTCATTTTTTGAAATGACTGGGCAGCTCTGCTATTGATCAAGGAGTGCTTGGGACTATGACCTCAAGGAGTTGGGGTCAGCCCCAAGCACAAAAGAGACCAAGAGCCAGGGTAGCACTCAACAACCACTCACATGTGTGCAACACCTGTCGCTGCACTTGCCTTTGATCTGGCAGACAAGCCATTTCCAATCAGAGCATGCAACCTACGGAGACTTGCCTGATTGACACAAAGAGCAGTCGCCATCTGACAAAATCAACCAAAACTTGTTGCAGCAGCAACACATGGGTCTGTGCAGCTGCAAGTACTCTAGCAAGAAAGACGTGTTTGCAGCTGCTGCTGGAGTAAGCTGCATATTGACCGGTTCCATTTAGATGCCAGGCATGTACAGCTCACACCCTGAGTAAGCATTACTGTGGAACAGCTCAAGTGACATGTCATGAAGTGTAGTGCAAATGCTGGTGACCATGTGGACATTCAGCCAGCAGGCACAGCTGGTCAGAGAGGCAGGCTTGATGGCAAGGTGATATCACTCAGTCCACCATTACACGCTTTATTTGTGGGACTTGCCAGGGGGTCAGGCAGACAATGACAAGTACTATGTGCTGTTGACCGTCATGGGCATGTGACAATTGCATCGCTGATGCTCTTGTCACACACCTTAGGCCATCAAACAGCATACAGCAGGAGTTGTCCAGATCAAGCTTTGATCCTGAGGGGCATTCACTCCTGAGAGCGCGAGTCATGGGTGGTGTTGAAGATATGTGCAGCAGGTATGGATGTGTCATGAAAGCCCAAAAGCAAATCAGTGCACAGGCAAGACTGTGAGTGCTTCATCTACAACATCAATCACGGACCACCTAGCGTGGATATCGAAGATCCATACTGAAGATCTATGATTGATGTTGAAGATAAAGCACTCACAGTCTTGCCTGTGCATGGATGGTCCATGCATGGATGATCATGTGAGCTCCTATCATATATTCAGGATCAGGATTGGAGGCGCTCAGGACAGATTGTCAACAACCAGCAAGCAGCCCTTCTTGAGCTTGACTTCCTGATTTCTACCTTTGGTGAAGCAGGCCAAGTTGTTGTACTCTGCTGTGGAATTGGATCTGGTTGTGTGGCAGCTTTGAGATTGGGTAGGGACACCACTGGCATTGACAAGAGCCCCTTTCAGCTGAATGAGGCTTGCTGGCGCCTGAAGCAGTTTGGTATGGCAGAGGCAGCTGTGATTGCATGTTGACCTACTCAGAAAAGGCTGCAGGACAGAGCAGAAGAGTTGCCAGAGGTATGCAAGTGGTTAGAGCTCTTGCAGAATTGCATCTGGTACATCTTTTTGGTCTGTGCTTTCAAGCATACCATCATTTGTGCCAATGATATTTGTTGCTGCATGTTTCATGGATGCACCTGCAGCACTTGCTTACTACAGGGTTACAATGTTGCCACCTACGCACCAACTACTTGCATGCTACAAGCTGATGGTCTAGCTGCATCAAGCATGACCTGTTTATCTCTGGTGCTTCCAGGTTGAACGGATGAAGTACTACTTCAAATTTTTAAAAAAGCTGATGCTCCATCTGCAATGTGCAGGCTAGTCAAGGCAAGAAGCTACAAGGCCTCCTAGGAGATGAAGAAAAGAAAAGAAAAGAAAAGAAAAGAAAAGAAAAGAAAAGAAAAGAAAAGAAAAGAAAAGAAAAGAAAAGAAAAGAAAAGAAAAGAAAAGAAAAGAAAAGAAAAGAAAAGAAAGGAAAGGAAAGGAAAGGAAAGAAAAGACGACGCCATTAGGCGTTCAATATAGAGAAGCTTGAGATGATCCCAAATTGGGCTCCTAGGAGATGCCAAGAAATCTCGGCAGAGCAAACAGATCGCTGCTTAAGCCAAATTGACTTAACATTTCAAAAGAAACATGCCAAATACTGCTTTTCAAGTCAAATATGCAGCCATTCAACTGTTGGTACTAGGACTTCTGGTCACAACCAACTGACAGAATGCCATCCTCATTATCACTGCCATCTTTTAGAAACATGGGTGTGTCTGGTGACTCTGCTGTAAAAGCTTCTCACCAAACACACCCATGATTCCAAAAGATGGCAGTGATAATGAGGATGGCATTCTGTCAGTTGGTTGTGACCAGAAGTCCTAGTACCAACACTTGAATTGACTTGAAAAGCAGAGCTTGGCATGTCTCTTGTAGGAATTCAAGTCAATTTGGCCTCAGAAGAAGGCTCTGAATGAGCCCTCGAAATTTCGATGTGCATCTTATATAAAGAAATATGAAATGCACATCGAAATTTCGAAGGCTCATTTAATACTGTTTGTTGTGTATTTGGTAATGATGACACAGCATGGCACAGCTGAACAGCCATTGCACAGATACCCACAGGTATGACAAGTGATACAAAGAAGTCTAACTGATTTTGCCGCAGTGCTTATACAACATGGTGCAGTATGTCATGGCTGTGTGCTGTCAGCTGATACTGTGCCGCAACAAGAGGTTCACAGGGCTTCAAAATCTGTACCAGGAAAAAAGCAAAGCCGCCATGCAGCAAGCATGCCTGCCCAGAGTCCAATTTGTAAACAGCTGCTTTGCAGATTGGTAAAAGATGAGATCAACAGATTGTTGCGCACAGCTGGTTGGGTGCAATACAAATTGAATGTGAGCAGCTCAAAGGCTCTCGTCAGGGTACACATGTATCTTGCGGCTGGTGTTTGCTGTAGCTCACTACTGGCCAAAAGAGACATGCGCAACCTGACAACAGCCCTTAAGCTGCTCACATTGTACCTCAAGCAACCAGCAGTGCTCCAAAGTAACAAAATCTCCTTGAGTGTCTCGCTGAGATTTGAGCAGCTACCATGACTTTGCATCTGTGCACAAGTGCAGCTGAGAGTCCTGACAAACCCTAGAAACCCTAAGCCAGCTTGTATGCAGCGGGCCATGCAGGCTTGATATACTTGTGCTTGTTACTTCCTGCAGGAATCGTGCGACAGGCAAAGACATCTGGGAGACAGGAAGAATTCCAGGGACCACCCAGCAGCAATCCCAGGGATGCCTCCTGTGTCCCAGCCATCTGTGGCTTCCCACAGTCAACAGCAAGCAACAGGTACTAATCTTTGCGCATCAAGCTTGATCACCTACAAACTTACAACTGGATGAAACGCAGTGCTTGCATGCAAGCTCGACTGGATCAAAAATGAGGTTGGGAGCCATAGGAGGCAGATGCAAGAATTCTGTTGTCAAGATCTGGAACAGAGAGGCCACTTGCAAATAAGAGTGTAGGTTTCAGCCAGAGTGTCATTGTCTGCCATTTGCTGCTGACATGCTTTGTTTGTCAGCTGCGCACTGACCATACAGTGACACTCGCAACTGACAAACAAGTCATGTCAGCAGCAAATGGCAGACAATGACACTCTGACTGAAACCTACAAATTGCCCACCTGCCACTTGCTCGAGAACGTTTTGTGTGCAGCAAGTCTGTGATAGTTAGCTCAGCAGCTGTGTTGAGGGCATTTCAGACCATGTTTGTACATTCAGCAAACGGCAGACAATGACACTCTGACTGAAACCTACACTGCAGGGCGCTTACCAGGTCACTTACATAATGCTGAACATCTCATCTGTGTATTGAGTGTGTATACAGTTTGCATATCTCATTAAACTATGTGTATATATGCTGTACATGTTGACCGGGTCGCAGGTCACGTCCGAGCTCAACTCCATTTTCACATCTGATCTGTAGGTGAAAATGGAATAGGTAGCTTCTCCAATGCGCTGTCCTTGGTGGACTGGACATGACCTGCAACCCGGTCAAGCTGTACAGCAAAAAAACAAAAAAAGGTGTGTTTTGATATATCGACAAATTATTCAACCAATCTATACATGTTATATCAAAATGCACCTTACGTAGTGCATTGTTAGTGTTTGAGTGAGATTTGTATATACTGTATCCAGGAGACTTGACCTGGCATGCAGTCCAGACACACAGGGCACATGATCAAGATACGTGTGTGCTCAATCATTTTGCAGGTGCACACAACAGCAGCTGGCCATGCAGAGGCCTGATATTACTGCTTGTTATTTCCTGTGGGAACCTTGCGGCAGGCACAGACAACTGGAATGCAGGAGGTTTCCTAGGGACCGCCCAGCAGCAGTCCCAGGGATGCCTCCTGCATCCCAGTTGTCTGTGCTTTCCCATGGTCAACAGCAAGCAACAGGCATCAATCTCTGTGCACCAAGCTTGACCACCTATGACGTACAATTGGACTGACCGCTAACTGTGCACTCAAGCTTGACAATGAGGTTGCATAGGAGGCAGATGCAAGGACTCTGTCGCTGAAATCAGGAACAGATACTCATTTTGCCACGAATAGTGTCACTGTCTGGCTAGCGCAGCTGCCAAACCAAGCTTGTCAGCAGCAATAAGCAGACAAAGAGACTCTTGCTGAAGCAAATACGCTGCTCACCTGCGGCTTGCTCAGCTCTAGAGGGAGCAGCAGCGGAATGCTTTGCCCACAGAAAGTCAGTTCAGGAGCTGTGTTGACAGCATTCCAGACCATGTTGCGCATGTGGGATTTAGGGTGACTGTGTTTGAATGGATGTTCTGTTAGTACGCAAAGGCTGTACTTGTCTGTGTTTGCAATGTTTCAGGTGGGCATTTGGTGCTTGCTTGAATCTGACTGCAAACTTTCGGCCCATTTGTCTCCCTGACAGAGGAGACCTCATGCAAACCTACTCAACAGACTGCGCGGCGCTTACCGTGCCGGAGTCAATCTTCTTCTTGTTTGGCTTGTAGATTCCTGGGTACTGCACCTCTGCGCTGTCAGGATCTGCAGCAGCCACAGTTGGGGCTGCCTTGCTGCCCTTCTGGCCAGGCTTATGCAGCGTGGGGTACTTCACATCAGATTCAGACTCACTGACCCCCTGACTTCTTGAGGTGCTCACGCCCTGCACGCACCCATGGTGGCAGTTGGACAGAAGAAGAAGAAGCAGCACTGGAGAAGTACAGAGACAGCTGCAAGGGGGGGGGGGGGGGGGGGGGAGGGGGTGGGGAGTATACCTTGCAGCATGAATAAGGAAGCACAGCCCATTTACAAGGTATATTGGGTGTATCTTATGGAGTATTGCATGCGATGGCACATGATACATGATAACTTTGATGTCACCACAGTAGATCAGGTAGGACCTGATGTTGACCACAATAGGTCTGGCAGCATGCAGCTTGACTTTGGTCATTGAGAGATGAAAACATTGCACAAATGAACATGCTGCACAGACACCTGATGCACCAACGCTTGTAACAGAACAATGCACATTGCTCTTGGTGCATCAGGTGTCTGTGTGGCATGTTCATTTGTGCAAGCGTTCTGTCCGACTCAGGCCGGTGCAAGATCTGCCTGTGACTGAGCACACCTTGGCAAAGCTTGTACACCTGGGCAGCCCGATATGATACTTGGCTTCTCATTAAGTTGACGCCGAAAGGTGTAGTCTAGTCTTTTCTTTCCTTTTCTTTTCTTTCCTTTTCTTTTCTTTCCTTTCCTTTCCTTTCCTTTCCTTTCCTTTCCTTTCCTTTCCTTTCCTTTTCTTTTCTTTTCTTTTCTTTTCTTTTCTTTTCTTTTCTTTTCTTTTCTTTTCTTTTCTTTAAAAATTTATACATTCAACCAATGCCTCACAGAGGTGGAAGGTGTTGATGCTGGGACAGGAGCCAGTTATAGTGTGCAGTCTCTATGGCACGACAAGGCTAGATGTGCCATGATGATGGTACAGTGTTTACCTGGCCATGAAGGCCTGAATCCAGATTCTGCTGGTAGGTGTCAGGGCCTGCCAGCAAGCGCACGATGGTCATGTGGCCTGCCTTCTGTGCAAGGTCTCTGGGGGTATGCCCATTCTGCAGCACCCACAAGCACAACTCATTTTTTGCACTAAGGTTGCAAAGGGTGACAGGGTCTTGTATATGTTAAGGTAACCACAAAACACAAGCAATGCTTTTTGTCACGCATGGTGTAGGAGTTCATGTTGGGGCAGCACTTACATCCATGATGGAGATCTTCGTTGCTGAACCAAGAAGCATGTCATGATGCAGACATACGGCAGCATATGATAAGCGTGTCATGTCCAATAACAAGCTCAAGTGTGCAGCACAAAACACAAAGACACCTGCTGGACACCTGGTGAACACCTGCTGGATTTTTGCAAAACACTGTATATAAATTATAAATCTAGAGCAAAGTACAGTAGATACACAGTTTCAGTGTAGCTTCTTGACGATGACTGGTTTTGCATTCAGTGTGGGTGTGTTGATGGCACCACGTTTACCTTGTCTGTGACATCAGGCGTGGCTCCAATGGAAAGCAGCACCTTGACAGCTTCAGTGTGCCCTGCAGCTGCTGCCTCATGCAAAGGCGTGTAGCCATCTGTTCTGGCGAGCTGCAGACATTGACAAATTTGTTAGAGCAGTCAGTGCTTGCATGGTAGATGTGTTTCTTGAGCTGGGACTTACCATGTTGTGTTACTGCCCTGCAGGGGTTCACGTGTTTAATGGGCACTCTCACAATTGCAATTTGCTCTTACATCAGTGAGCCGATGCAGAGCAACAGGTTGATTTGCTGAAAGCTGCATGCACCGTGACTTAGCTGCATGGGCAGCCTCTGCATAGGCAGACTTGCTGCAGCACAGCAGTCAGGTATGCATGTCACCTGCATCAAGTATGCATGTGGGTCAAGATAGAAACAAGGAACACATGGTGTTCAGGACAGAATGCGTATCAGATTGTGCAATACACTGCTACTCAGAGCCTGCATGGCAGGAGGATCACAAGAGCTGATGCCCCCTCACAGGGTAGGGCCTTAGCCTCAGCAGGAGTTGCTGGCAACCTCAAGGAAGCCTTTTACATTAGGCCTATCACGACAAAACAACAAAATAATAATGGCAGGAGGATGTGTCTTGGGCAGCTGACATTGCTGATGAGGCTGCATGAGCTTACTCTGCAGTCTGCTCCTCGGATGAACAGCAGTTTGATGACAGCAGCATGTCCTCTCTTGGCAGCCAGGTGTGCTGGTGTAGTCCCAACCTGGAAGTAGCAAAGTTGCATCTCAGGACAGGACACTGCAAAAAGCCCTGTTGCTTCCAAATGGGCCCTCTACTGTGCTGCTTAGGCATGGGCCTGACAATGCTGCCTTATTCCTGCTGACAGTCAGTGTATCATACTGGTACTACAGTAGTCTGTTACAGTGTACTGGTTGTTGGCACAATTGTATAATGCGCAGTGGGTACGCAAAGCTTCTTGCCTTGTTGCATTGCAGTACAGGTTTGCTTCAAAGCATGAGAAGCAGGCAGCATGCACAGCACCTCATCTGTTGCATTGGGGTTGGCGTTGTGGGCCAATAGCTCTTCTGCAGCTTCATTGTGGCCCTGGGCAGCAGCCTTGTGAAGAGGTGTCAAGGCGTGCTCATCTTTCAAGTTGACCTTGGCTTTATAGGTACAAAGGCCCATGACAGAAGCTGCGTCTCCTTGAAGTGCTGCCAAATGCAGCGGAGTTCGCAGACGCTGCATTAAGCATGTCATTGGTGATGCCTTGGAACATGAGCAGCTGGCAAAGTACACAACAACATCGAGCCTGATCCAAGCATGTTTTGACCTTGTCCTGTGCATCTGTTCTGGCTCCCAGCTCCAGTAACTCCTTCATGACCTTGTGGCTTCCCCAGTATGACGCGAAATGCAATGGAGTCCATCCGTCCTGCGCAAGAGGCAGTAAGGCTACACTACAGTGCAAAATATAGCATGACTAAGCTGAGAGCGACCAACTCTCACCTTGTCTGTTCCGTTCAGCTCGATGCGGTTCTGAGCTACGAGTGCATGCACCTTATCAATGTCATCATGAGCAGCTGCTTGCTGAAGGGGTGAGCTCTGCTCGTTACCCATATCTGCAGCAGTGACACAGCACGTCAACCAGAGATGCACGCGACGATTCAGCAAACGATCGGACAAAGAATGAAAGTGAGGGACCAACAATTGCGAGCGACTGATGACATAGATACACCAGATAACAAAGGCTACGACTGCAACACAAGATAGGTCAAACTGAAGAGATCAATACCCACCTGCAACGATAACGCGACACAAGCGGTAGTGATGCAACTCCAACGACGAGTTGAGCGCGAGTGGCAACGTCCGATGTCTTTTGTCACCCAGGATAGTGCTGCCGGATCGGTGACAAGCATCAGTGTCTCAGAGGTGCTGTCCACCTTCATGAAAGGCGAAGAAGAACGGGTTGCCCGTTCGAGTCCTTTCTGACGAGCAAGAGGTAGACAAGAGCCAAACCAGATGCGGTCGATGAGCAGGGGCTTGCAATGTGGTCTGAATTGAAACTCGAATGCTGAGTGCAACACCAAGCATTGTCGGATTGATGCCTAAACGCAACGCCACTCTGTGACAGAACATGTATTTAGTAGTAGAGTCGGTACACTCATCGGGAGCCCCATCGAAGCTGTGATTTTGACAGCCAGTCCCTTTTCGGTGATAGCGTTTTGAAGCATGAGCGATGCTACATTTCACTCGCCCGTACTGTCTCCTTTACTTGCTGCCCTAGCCCCAGAACCCGCTGAGCCACTACCATCCGCAGACGATGATGTGGTGGAAGCATACAGTTTCAACACAGGTGCCATGGCCATGCTGCATCACATTTTACAACCAATGATCTGAGTTTTGCTAGTAAAGTCGACCTCTACCTGCACAAGTGCTTAGTCATCCCACACAATTTTGTGATGCGAAGGGCTGATGGTGTTGATGATGATACTGTACGCTTCCTTGGGGCATAAAATTGCAGCAAGGTGCACAGTCCCAAGCATTCCTGCTGAAAACCTGTTTCTGGTGTTTTTGGTTGTGACCATGCTGCTGTACTTTGACAGGTCTTTGTATGCTGCAATGAGCAAAGAGTCTTGTCATCATGCCCTGCGTGCAATATTTGTTGACTGTCTTGCTTTGTAGGACGAAGTATGTGGGGGAGGGAAGCGCAGCGTGCATGCTGGGGTTGTTCACTGGGCTGGTTGTGCTGACAATGCAGCGCTACCTGACAGAAAGCTCACTGCATCAGCTCCTGACCTTCAACCCAGCAGACTTTTTCACGTGAGCCAGTGACCAAATGCAAAACACACATCGCCTGCAATGGGCTTGTGTGTTGCTCAAACAAGTTCCTGACTCACTTGCTGCCTAAAGCACAGCAGGAAGCTAGCTCATAACAGGGCATACTACCTGCAGAAGCTGAGCTGCGCTGTATTGTCTTGCCCATGAATATGTGTGGCTGTTGTACAATCACACAGAAAGTACTAGCTGCAGCGATGAGCCAGCTGCCTACAGCATCTGGGATCTGTCTGTATGCCTCCTTTACTGGCCCAAGAGCATGCCAGCAAAACACAGGCATAAACCAAATACAAGCAGCAAACAAGTACAAACAGCACAAGCAGCAAGCAGGTCATCAACTTGATTGTGTGGGCTGCAGGTACCTACTGCCTCCCATCATCTTCTATGCTGGCATCTCAGTCAAGAAGAAGCAGTTCTTCAGGAACTTTGCCAGCATTGCTACCTTTGGAGTGCTGGGCACCTACATTGCCTTTGCAGTCATAGCATGTGTGCTATATGGCTTCTCCAAACTACCCAATGTCCTCAACTTCTCGGTGAGCTTCTCTCAAATCACTGTGGACACTGCACATCACAGCCTAGCCTACGCAGAATCTCAGCACTTGCATCCATCAAATCCCTCGTACAGCAGAAGCAGTCAGCCGTGTGCATTGCTTCAACAGCTAATATTTGACATGGTAGGGTAGTGGGTACCCAACAAGCAGCTGTGTTGAAACCCCTGGTGGCTATGGCCATGAGCAACAGCTTTGATCAGCACATCTTCGCCTTCCTGAAATGCATGCGACATGGCAGAACTCCGTGCATGCATCCTGGCATGAACATCATCTTGACTCACAGGACTGGCTTACATTGGCTGTGACTGACGAAGCAAATGCTCCATGCATGCATCTTGGCAGGCATAGTTGTGGTCTTGATTTGCAGGACTGCCTAGCGTTGGGCGTGATCTTTGCAGCCACGGACTCAGTGGCTGTGCTCCAAGTGCTGAAGCAAGACCGCAGTCCTCTTCTTTACAGTCTAGTCTTTGGAGAGGGTGTCATCAATGATGCCACTGCTGTTGCCTTGCTCAGAGCTGTGCAGGTAACTCCGTGCACTTACACCACACATTCACCACAGATGCCTGCTTAGGTTGCGTATCAGCTGGGCAGTTATTTGAAAAGTGAGCTGTACAAGTACATGGCTGAATGCATGTCTTGCTATCACACACCCAAGCACTCATGCCAGCACAGCATAGCACATCACAGCATGGCCTGGTGTGACATGCCACAGCCATACTGTGCATGCTCTCAAGGTCTGTCTATCACAGCTGCGTGCAAGCACAGCCTTTGTGTCATCTACTTGCTGTTGGCTGCACTTTTCATTGTTGAGAGAAAGATGCAGTGCATGACCAGCTGACCATACAGTTCTTCCTTGTTCAGTACAGTCCTAGATATCCAGCTTAAATCGCTTGTATGACTTCCAGTTGGAGCCTTTTCTGTGCGCAGCCAGGCCGACTTTGTGTGCAGGCTCTGGGAAAAGACATAAAGCTGCAAAGCACTACAGTGTTTGCTATCTTTGCCAGGTTCCTGTACGTCTTTGGAGCTAGCCTGGTGGTAGGCCTCACCTTTGGCCTGGGCACAGCTGTGCTGCTCAAGGTGCTCAAGAGCAACAGCGCCCCCCAGGTCAACTTGTCTGCCTGAGTTGTTGCACTGCCAAGAAAATGTTTTGTGCAGACTGCCAGCATGGTTTGCTTTGTAATTGCCACAGCAGTGCATGATCAGCCGTGCATTGAATGCACAATATGCTTATGATGCAGAGTGCATGTCCTCTGTGTCATGCCAGACTGTGCATGACAGTGCCAATGCTGTCATTGCCTGATAAAGAAATGTGGCCACATCCAATTAGAGCTCATGCATCTCACAAATCCCCAGAACCTCACCTGTTTCTTGTCTTATGCACTCTGCCTATGTCCAAGCCCTTGCCTCTGTCCCTTCATGCCATTCATGTGTATACTTTGGTAATCTGGATACTGCCGTCTCATCAGGAGAGCTGCTCAAGCTTTGATTATGAGCTATGCATATATTATTTGGTCGTGATGGGGCTGTTGTACAAGCCATAACCTGATGGTTGCATAGATTTACAGATCCTGCTGAGAATAAGGCCCTACCCCACAAAGGGGATTTCTCTTGTGATGAGCTATGTCCATGTGCACTCTCAACTGTCTTGCATCATGTTGCAGGAGGTTGCCCTCATTGGCATGCTAGCATATCTTTCTTACCTCTGTGGAGACTGGCTGGGCCTGTCAGGCATCGTGGCACTCTTCTGCTGCGCCGTAACAATCTCCCATTACGCGTTACACAACATGTCCTCCCTGTCAAGAGTGACCACAGTCAGTGCTTTCCAGACGCTCAGCTATGTGTCAGAAGGGGCTATCTTCATCTATGTGGGGATGGACACCCTGGACCCCCTCAAATGGCAGGTGGGGGGCTCACTCAGATCCACACAGATCCTGTGTCAATCATCCTATGATTGCAGTTCGCTGACATTGCATCTATTGACCCTCAGTCAATGTTGCTGAGATAGACATTGGTCATATGCATGCCTGCATGCAACAAGACAACCAGGGGTGCATGTGTGGCGTAACACAGGCACAGCAAATTACGATCTTATGTGGGCCAGAAAGCAGCATCTGACTCAGCATCCTCCAGTCTGCTCAAGTACCAACAGCTCAAAATCTTTCAGCTGGCTGTTCACGTTACAATGAGACAGAGAATATGCCCTTTTTAGCCAGCAAAAGCCAGCTATTTTGCACACAAGTTCCAAAGATATCAGTATCCTAGTCAAACACAACTGATTCAGCAACAAACTTGCACTTGTTTGCCAGATTTATCCGTAGCCTGGTCAACAACATCTGTGTCAGTACTATGTGATAGCTTACATGCGCTGGTGTGCTGCAGAACACATACTTGGGGGAGGCTCTGTGGTTGTTCTTTGTGCTGCTGGTGCTGCTAATGCTGGGCAGGGCAGCCTTCGTGTTCCCCATCAGCTTCCTGCACAACTTGTGGTCTAGGGAGAAGCTGGCCAAGCGCGAAATGGTGGTCATCTGGTAAGACCATGCTACGGTCATGTCATCATTTGTTTGTGCATTCATTTATCCGTCCGTCCATGCATCCATCCATCCATTCATGTTTTCCATTCACTCACTCATTCATTCATTCATTCATTCATTCATTCATTCATTCATTCATTCATTCATTCATTCACTCAATCAGACACTCACTCATTCATTCATTCATGCCTTTGATGCAGGTGGGCAGGGCTGCAACGAGGGGCCATTGCAGTTGCTCTGGTGTACTACTACTTTGATCCCTTTGGGATGGCAGAGGACAGTCACAGGTCCACCATCATTGCCACCACTCTCATTCTGGTCCTCTTCTCCACCGTGGTCTTCAGCGCAGCCACAAAGCCTCTGCTGGAGTTCATGCTAGGCGCAGGTCAGCCATTTCAAACCTATCATCTTACATAATACTGCTGTGCACGCTGTGGTCTGCTTTTGTCAGATTGTACTGTTTCGACTGAGAAACATAGGAGCAGTGCCTTGAGACTGTGCTGTGCTACAACAGCAAACCCTAAATTCGACTTATGCAACAAAAGCAGCTGGAGCAGCATGCTCTGCGGGGTTGAGCATCCAGTTGCATCGCTTCATCGCAAAGCATTTGCTTTCCAAGCAGTATCATTTGAACACCTGTGCTGCCATCCTGCAGCAGCATTGAAACTGTGCAGCATGTTCTTCAACATGCATGCCTGTGCATGCTGCAGACTTGGCTGATGATGGAACCATCAGGCGCAGAGTGTCTGGTAGAACACGCAGTGGCAAGCTGCAGCACAATTCTGGCCAGTACACTGCAGCACCGCTGTACACTGTTGTCACCATGGATCCCAATGATGAGGTGTGTCACTGGCAATGGTGCATGATGTTTTTGTGGAACTGTGCATATGGTTTGGTGCATTCATTTATTGTGTTTTCTTTATGTCTAACAGCTGCCTGACATCTGACGGCTGCAGTTTCACATGGCAATGCAGGTATACTTGCTGAGACTCTGCCAATGCTTTTGATCTGGCTACTTGATAACAGTGCAGTTCAAAGCACTGCATAGGCCTCCCGAGGTGGAGCTGCAGCCTTTCAATCCAGAGCAGAAGCACTGTTGCAAAGCGCTAACAACATACAGTTGCTTTGCAGGTAGCAAATCACATGCTAGGAACACGCATCAGCAAGCGGTCAGCTCACGGAGACATCACAGTCATCATGGATGATGAGCATGATAGCGGTGAGGAGTCACCAAACGATCATGGCAGTGGTAGTGATGCATTTGAGACAGACACCAGCCGACACCGACTGTTGGATGGCAATCAAGCCTCAGATTCTTCCGACCTTATGGCTGCCGAGCTGGAAGCGGTCAAGGCAGGAAGGGCTGCTCCTTTCAGAGGAGGATCCAGTTTGCGGCAGTCAGTGCAGGCGGACGGCACAGTGCGCTTGGGACCCGCAGGCTTTTCTTCACGGCAGGCAGACAAACAGCAGTCAGTTGAGATGTCGGATATGCCGCTCAATCCGGAGTCACGGACGACGAGCAGCCTCGGCCTGGGAGTGACTCCTTCGAGCTCGCACCAAGACCTGATCCAAATGCAGCAGAGGCAACAGCACAATGATAGCCCGCAGCAGAACGGCCGCTCTGGATCGCGGCTCATGCCACCGAGCAGCAGCTTCGACGATTTTGGCGAGGAGCGGCGGCAGTCTCCTGGGCATGCAGAGAACGGCAGCGTCCCTCCGTCCCCATTTGCAGCTACCTCCCAAGTCAGTCCATTTATGAGCACTGTACAGCAGCACCGGGCGATACCTGATCCTGCTGCGCCTTCGGGTAGTGCTGCAGATGAAGAAAATCTTTTGGATAGAGCTCACAGCATGCACAGTGGCAGGATTACAAGGTGGTGGGGCCGTTTTGATGCTCAGTATATGCAACCAGTGTTTGGAGGACCCAGCCCTGCTGCCGCTGTTGATGCTCCTCCAACATCTCAACCAATCGTTGATCCAAACGTACCCGCTGCTGCTCAGCTCCCCCCATGAACAGACCAATTGGCAAGGTTGCCCATGCTGCTAATGCTTTGTAGCATTACCAGCATTGTAACTTGAAACATAGTGACAATCTCTGTAGCAGCATGATTAGTAATTTGGAGGACCTTGTATTGTTGTGAACAAGTACTGATTAGAATTCATTTGGCCCACATGTGAAGACGCAGTTGCTGCATGCAGTACTAGCATAGATCAGATTACAATTTATAAAGATACAAGATGACTGTCCTGGTTGTGCACATCACGTGGTGTCACAGTGCCTGATACCATGATGCCTATGGTGACCAAACAGGAAGCTTCTGGTAAATTGAATAACCAGATATAGCTGCTATATAGCAGCTGACATGATACTGCAGCACAAGCCCAAGTGTCTACAGGAAGAAGGGCATGACCAACGAAGACCTCAGGAGCCAGATACTAGGTCATGCCTTGCTTTAGTAGAGTGGTGTTGGCCAGTCTTCTGGCCAATTTCACTAGCTTGACAACATAATTGTCAATATAGTTGTCAATGCGTCCATTCCATTGAAACGCGCATGTTTCATACATATTAGATGGAACCAGCAGCAGCTTCAAAAGCAAATAGAAGTTCTTGAGTGCCACAGCTTGTCTCACTGATACTTTCTGACAAGCATGAAGTGAAGAAACCTCCTGCCAACATCTCTACCTGGTCTTGGCGCCTTCCAGCCTACCCCCACAAGGACCCCGGGGGCAACTAGCCTGCAATAGTCTACAAGTCCCCCACTGAAAGGGTACAAGGGCTGTTTGGGCTGGGGCCAACCCTTTGGGATGTGTTCAGGCTGTAGGCCGAGATCATTTGGGGACTGGTAATCTAGCTGCAGATCCGTGAGCTCATCTGTGGCTGCATCACAGCAGAGATGGTCATGCATGCATGCTAGCGCACGTCATTGCACAGATCTGGTTTGAATTCTGAGAGCAGCCAAGGCAAGCCTCTGCTTGTGTGCACAGCTATACAAGCGCAGTGAGGGTCCACTTGTGAACCAACTAGCTAATCGCTGAACGCTATCAATGTCAACAAGAATCTGTCCCAATGAGTGCCTTATTGAGCCTACATTGCATGCTCAGAAGGCTCAAGAAGTGCATGTATACAAGCATTGAGTCTGTATGAAAAAGCTGCAGGTATACAGAGCACAGATGCATGATTGGAGGGCCATACCTGGAACCAGGGATGGCGTGACAGATGCTTTGTAGTACAGGGGATACAGGGCATTGCCAAGCGGCCCTTTCTGCAGCTGAACACGCCCGTACAGCTCATCTGTTTTTGGATGCAGGAAAAAGGCTTTCTGGAACTTAAACATGCCAGAAAGAGGTACTGCTGCTTTGCCAGCGAATTCTGTCACCTGCAAGAAAGCACACAGGAAAGCAGTGATGCACAGAAATGTGGCCTAAACACATCTCCACAATGTAAAAAGAAGTCTTTATTGTTTCCAGGCATTTCTGAGTTTAGATTCCTGTGACAGAACGGACGTTCTGTACAAACACAGACATTTCAGGATTAAGAAGAGCTATCAATGCAGCCTGTATGATGGGAACTTGCAGCATGCAAGGTCTTGCTTGTGTCTGTAGCTATCAAGATGCAGCATGTTCAACAGCAGCCTGCTATCATATACATGCATTTCCTGACAAGCGTGAGGCAGACTGGCAGCTGAGAAAAACACAACTATTTTCAAACATGCATTGGTGCATGATTGTGCATGCCCCACTCAGAAGCTTTTGCCATAATCTGTTGCAGCTTACTTACCTGACATGCCCAAAATCAACCATAGCTTGTTTATCAGCGTCAACAATGTCAAGCAGACTGACTTCACACCAAGTGCATCATTGTCATCAGAGTCCACATATCTTTGGGACCACAACTGTATGGTGTGCTGTAATCACACTGTAAGCACCATGCAGGCATGCATAGCATACTTGATCCAGCTCTGTTGGCAGATCATCCCAGATATCATAGCTGCCGACGCTAAGTTGTAGTTGCTGTTGAGAGGCTTGATAGCGCTGCCCAGCCAGCCTCCAGAGTCTCTTGATGTCCCTGCAGGCTTACTGCTCCAATGATTTTTTTGTCTTGGCACTAATAAATCTAGCATTATTCACTCTTGGTGTTTGCTACACGTAATGCAGATCCAGCAAAGATTTCAGCTTACGTATGAGAAAAATGCCCTGAAAGCCAAGCTCAGTCGACTGCGCAGACTTGCAAAGCTGAAAGCATGATCTAGCTTTTCTGTTCAAGCAATGTTTGGCAATGACCAAGGGACATGGAAGCATGTCATGGATTTTCAGTGCATGCAAAGAAACAGCTCATCTGGACAGCAGTCAATGGCAATAACGGTAAAGGCAATGGTCAGATACCTGGCATGGAGGCGGTTGAGAAGCCCTGACCTATCTGCAGGAGGGATGTCTGCAATCGCCTGCCTACGCTTTTCAAAGGTACAAGTAAGCGAACGAGCGGCTGTGAGTCAGCAGAGCTGCTCTCGGCATAAAACGCACCATATGACCAATGCAGCGGTATAGCTTGCACGGTCGAAGGGCGCAAGTAGGTCAGCTGTGTTGATCAACCCCACCGCTTTGTCCAAACGCCGTTGTATGTCAGCTTGTGTCTTTGTTGGCTGCTCAACTGACGCTTGTGCTGAGATCTTGAGCGCAAATTTCGCAACTGTATGCTGTCTTTTCTTGTTGAGAACCGTGAGAGGAGTGTGAGGCCCTCCCACACGGCGGTGCTGGACTTGTGCAAGAACGATCTGCACAGCAACCTTGCTGTGGAGCATGCGTGTTAAAGATTAGCGAAATCTGCGTACGCTTTTGCTCATCAAAAATTGTCAAGCTTACACAAGACAAGTCAGGTCAAATGTATTACCACTTCAGCCTTTAAGGTCAAATATTTTACTTGTCTGTCAATGTCAAAGCTTGTCCTCAAAATCAGCATTGAGATCAATTGTATCACCTGTGTGAATGATTTTCAAATTAACAGTACGTGAATGATGGGCGCTTATCAACAGCAAAATGTTCTTCCAAAGCAGCTTCCAGCTGGGCAATATAGTACAGCGACAAACCTTCCCATTTCTCATACGCTGCTACCATGGTGATACTTTGCAGAGCAGAAAAACTACGGAAGAAAAGCAGGGACCTGCTGATGCCTCCACAGATCGACAAATTGACATGCTGCAGATTGGACAGATACTGCAATGGTGGCGGGACTGTATACAGGTCATTGCCACTCAAATTTAGCATTGTCAATGCAGTCAATGTTGAAAAGACATTTGGGAAATCACATATGAAATTGTCGTTCATCTTGAGGCTTTGCAAGTTGGTGAGCTGGCATACACTCATACATATGTCATCAAGCTCACAATCTGACACAATCAGCTCTTCAATCTGTACCGCCCCGTGCAGACTCTGTTCTAACCAAGCTTCTGGCTCAAAACGGCAATCATCACACTCAATTGATGTCAAGCTTGACAGCTGCCAGAAAGGGATTGGCGCTGAAGTGAGCCAACACTCATGGACACAAAAGGAACGCAGAGATCCCAAGGTGTCACCTGGCGATGGCTGGCTATTGAATGCAGCCGGCATGCTGAACTGAACATGCTGAAACTCCTTGTCATCATAATGTTGTCCTTTGGAGAAAGATTTGAGGGCAGTGAAATGCCCAGTGCCAAAGTCGAGTCTGCCTCCTGGAACTTTGCTGCATTCCAGATGCGCCAAGCTAGGCAAGCGACGCAAGCTTGATATGATATCACCATGCAGTGTTGCGTTTGCCTTGAACTTGAAAGTACGCAGGGATTTAAAGCTACTCAGCGCCCCTTGTGTCTGCCAGTGGCTGTGACTGCCGCTTGACCTCACAGTCAGTTGCTCCAGCTTGTGCAGAATGCTTATGCAGTCCAGAGATATGGCTTGTTGCTCCGTGTTCTTCCCATACGCTACAAGATCCAGCTCAACAAGGTTTTGTGCCAAGTAAGAAGATAGTGCAAGATCAAGGAATAAGCAGGTTGTCAGAATGACAACATCTGCACAGCAAGCTGAAGTCAGTCCCAACTTGTCAGAGTACAGAAGAGAAATGCAAACAGGCACTCAGTTCTCATACCTGCACAGGAAAAGGCCATCCTGGTTGATTGTTGCCTGTAGTCAAGACGGCCAATCAGTCTTGGCAGCTGCTGTTGGCATACAAGCTCTGCCTCATCTTTTACTGGACTTTCATCAATATCAATTTCTTCAGTGGCAGGTGTGTCAATCATCGATTGTCCAGGGAAGCAAAAATGCGCCAGAGCAATCCCAGCTGCTCGAGTTGCCAGCCATGCCACGTGATACATGCGCAGTCCCAGCAATAGCAAGTTCAGGCTTAAACAAGCGCATTACTGGCAGTGGCTCCCACAAATCAGGGCATGTGGGTTGCCTTAGAAGTCTGTTCCACCTCTGGCAGACCAAGTGAGCCGATAATTTTGTTTTATGATCAGCAAGCTTCAGAATGTGGGTCAGCAGGACGTCAGGCAGGGAACTTATAACCTGATCACCCCTTGCCTGTTTGCGTTGCATCACACCCACGCAGCCGACCGAGCAGGTCTAAGTCACAGAAATCAATACTGCGCAGGGTACACTGCCAGTCGCTAGAGGGGCAGAAGGGCCTTTGCGAGAGTGGTGCGAGGGCGCTTCTGAGCGCAATGTGCAAGCCATGCGCCCGGGCAACTAATAATCAGCCTTTTCTGCTGAGAGTCACGTCACAGAGCAAGTCCAGCATGTCAGCGGCACAGCTTGACGAAGAGCGTCGCTTCGAGATTGGGGAAAGGTGCAAAAAAGAAGCTTGGCAGGCAGGGGGGAAAGCGTCTTTAACCGCGCTAGGTCTGGCCGGTGCAACTGTTGGGGGTGCAAATACTTTTTGGCATGGGTTCAGGACATCGCTTGGAGTTAGCGGCAAAGCCGCCCTGGTCGTAAGTTACCGTGCTACTCTGCATGCCTGTTGAGATGCATGTGCATGTTAGAGTT
>JAABUK010002114.1_pt1 | contig 36409 bp, 47 predicted proteins | sample 5559141 | NCBI WGS metagenome assembly JAABUK01 (sample SAMN10711869, study PRJNA513367) | rock metagenome | isolation source: Antarctica rocks | place: Antarctica: Victoria Land, Pudding Butte nord | collected 2016-01-03
CTCCATTGCAGCCGACTGTTACTTGGGTGGTCAGGCCATGCTGCCCCAGCCGTCATGTCTGAGCTTTGTTTGTCAGAATGTAAGGTGTTGCGCCAAGGCTGACCCCATTTGGTTGCATGATGCTTGATTGAGCAGAGTTTGCAATGTGGTAGATTGAGGAAAGCCTAATGCAGCAGCAGGCAGGCTGATAAGGCCGGGACGCAGCAGGCAGGGTAGCGGGGCGGGGAATGTAACTCAGCTTAAGTGAGCTGGCCAGATTCTGGGAGTAATGCAGCAAAAATATGCTTGATGCTGCATTGCTTGCTTACAAAGCTGAGTGCAGCGTTTCCACCAGACTATCGGCTGTACAGCCACTGAAATACAAGACTACTTACCAAAAGGTGTCGCCAGATCATGTACTCCTGCGCCAGATCAGCACTCTGACTCACGTCATTGTTGTAGAACTCAGAAGGTGGCAGCCCTGTACTGCGCCCTTCGTTTGACTGATACATGATGTGGAGCAGGTGCACGGCCCGCATGAGATCCTCCCTGTCCTGTTTGCTACCCTGCATGCAACTCTTGCCCTCACATCCTCTGTTGCCTGCCACTCTCAACTAGCATCAGCTGAGCTGGGCAGATGGTTGCACTCTAGCATAATTGCATGCATGTCAAAGTCCGCCATCTCATGCTGCCAGGTTTCCTTGAGTATGCTTTGCTTATGGAAAGCAAATCTTGTCTGCATGCTTTGCATATAGGAAGCTAATCTTGTCTGTATGAGTTCACTGAACTGAATTTCATGTCTGCAGCATAGCCAATCAGCTGCATTGTTGATCCTCTCAGGACACAGACCAGCTGCAAAACATGATTGTCATAGCAAGGGCATTGATTTTGTCCACATTTGGCAATCAGTTTCACCTGTCGCTGTGCTAGGCTACCCAGGTAGTACTGCACAGGACGGACGCAGCGTGAAGCAAACTGGTCCAATGGAAGTTCTCGCAACCAGGCAGCCAGACAGGCCTTGTTGGCCTGTTCTATTCTAGCTGTGACAAAGGCCAACTTGCCCATCAGCTGCACTCCCATACCTGTGCGGTCACCTGCACCCAGCAAATGCTCTCGTGATTACTCACCATGCTGCCCAGATAGAAATGGCAGTCTAGCATTCAGCAATTGAACTGTTGCTTCATGGGCGCTCAGACACTCAACATACCATTTGAGATAGGAAACAAAGTTTGACCTTGCTGATGCTTCGCTGCATACTCAGAAAACATGAGCAAATGCAATGTCAAGCAGGGCGAGGTACAATGCAACTCAATCACTTGGTCACGCTGATGAATGTGTCCTACTCTAATGACTATACAGATGGCACGGACTGCTGAGAAGAGGAGTTTGCAAGATGCAAGGCAGCACACATCCCGTCTCTGAAACAAGATGCAACGCCTGAGTGGGATGTGCAGGGCAAGCAAGGCGCAAGAAGCATGAACCAAGAAACAAATCCCGTCTGAGCAGTGTCATTGTTGTGTTCTCCTACGAATTCATACTCGCTCAAAGGATGTAACTTACCAAACACATAGCCAATACCAGGGTCTTGACTGACAGACGTTGGACCAGCAGTCTGGACACCCTCCGCAGATAAACACAAGCCTACTGAACGTCCTTCAGAATTGGAGTGAGGCATTTCCAATCCTCCTTTCCTTCTTTGATTGATGCAAGAGCAACGGCTGGCACAGGCTCAGACCAAACAATCAAGACACAATCAGCATCATAGGGTGCAGAGCTGTCCTTGCATTGAGTGATGTACTGACACAAAGTGGACAGAGGGCTCACCATTCAACGGATTCTGTAACAAGATGAAGAGGGCTCGTATGAGCTGGTAAGGCTCAACCATGCGCGGTATGCGTTGCTGCTGTGCATGGGACTCCAGACCGTTCTGTTGGCATTCGTCAGGACAGAGAGCGCTGTGTATGATGTCTAACTGCCTTTTACATGCTTGACATACAACACCTAAAAGCTCTATACTGTACACCTGCACCAGCAGCAAACTACTGTACATCAGAATCCAAAGCTGCTAACACTATTTGACTCTCAAGGGCATAGCAGAAGCTCTGTTGCTGCATGAGCAGGCTGTTGACATGCTGACAAAGCAATGGACTGTTGTCTTGTTTGCACTGCTTGTGTGTGCTCATGACTGATGTCAATATCAGAACAGGAATCAGCTTCAGCTGTTGTACTCACAGATCTGAAGTGGGAAGTACACTTAACAGCTGGCCAAAGCACAGAGCAATCTCATGAGCAGAGTCAAATGAAGCCTTTCTCGTTGTAAGCAAATGCATGTCAGGCACTTGAGGCAGTGTGTATGTCAAGGGTGTACCTGTAGTAGGGCATTGTACACTTCAGTAATGTTGGCCACATCCAGGCCATGAGCAGGGTGGTGTGAGCCGCTTGAGGTGGGTGGGTCCTCAATGGAGGAGGGGGCGCTGTCTATGCAGGACTGGGTCTCAAAGGTGTGCAGCATGAAGCCTGGACAGGCGAAGAGGTCACTCGCGCTCCTCTTCAACATGCTTACCTGCAGTCACGCCTTCTTGAGTGAGCGACATAAGGAGCCATGGCAGTACAGCTGACATGCTAATACAAGCAACATTACATGGAAAATAGAGTAGAGCTGATCTGCAGGTTGAAGGGGCCACCATCTGAGCTTCTATCACCAACGTTGGTGTTCCCAAGTCAGCATTGTTGACAATGATGCTTGCCCAGGTTGGAATTTTGTGCCCATCAACATGCCAGGCCACCATAGGAGTCAGCTTGTGTCAGAAACAGCCGCAATTTTATGCTGCAACACAGAAGCAAGGCACCCACAAAGCTTTTTCATTTCAGAGCTTGCCACACACATGACTGCCCACAAGCCAAGTGTTGTATCAGCAATGATTGCACTTACACACCGTCAAGACACACCTTTCTGGGGTAGTCATTCTGCTCTGCAAGGCCAGCAGCAAGAGAGGGGCCGGGCATAGCAGCCATGCTATGGCCCCTGCACTCAGACCACACATGCTGCACCTCATCAGCCCCCAAGTCTCCTGCGTTTTGCACAGCTGCCAGACTATGCTTGCCTCCTGCCACAATATACATGATTGTGGCCTCTGCAGGGAAGGCATGCGTCTGCACTGGCTCAAGGCAGGGAGAGGGGACAGGTGTCCCTAGCTGACCCTCACTGTTGTCCCCCCACGCCCACAGCTGGCGGGAGTCTGTGAGAGCCATGCTATGCCGCAAGCCAGCTGTAATCTGCAGACGTCAGTAGTCATCAGCTTGAGCTGTGTGACTGCTGCAGATCGAGATGCAAGTCTGACTGCAACCCTGGAAAACCCTGTGCATCATAGTAGTACACCTCTGTTAACGCAGTGTGTACGAAAGCTGGTGTTCAAAAATGTCATCAGCACATCATGCAATGAGGCATGTCCATGCCAGCAATGCAAGAAGTCAAGCCACAGTCCCTGTCATCAATCATCAAATATTTGCCATTTGGTCAGTGCCTCATGTTACACACCAGAGTGCTATTGTGTACATGGCTGGCTGCATGCTGGCATGTTGATGATATAATGTTGCATGTTCAATACTATCACTACACGAGGCAGAAGCAACTGGCATAGGCTTGGGCGAAAAGTCCAGACAGGCAGTCTGGTCTAATCTAGTCATGTATGGGAGGGCCTACTCCACGCCTGTTTCATGCGCGATAGTTACCTGTGTAACACAGTGGTCCTCCAGAGCCTCCAGTCTAGCAGGAAGGATGACGGTATCTGTTGTGCCCAGCCCTGTCTGCCCACAATTGCCCCTGCCCCAGCTGAAAACCTTGCCCTGCCGGCAAATCACCATTGTATGCTCTCCCCCACAAACCACCTGCATATCATACACCTCCTCATTTAGAACCCCCTCTGGCCATGTTTTCACATGTGTCCACAGCGCGCATGCAAAGCAAACACTTGACATTGACTATGCCAGAGAAGCACAGACAGGTGCCCATCCTCACAGGCATGAGTGCCAACCACTTTCACGACATGTGCTCATTTGAGTCCGAGTTCTGTGCGTGTATGGCGAGCATGACACCACATTGCAACAGTGCTTCGTGATGTGCTGATGCAAGAAGCAGCCGGCATGGTAGCCACCCAAGGGATGGAATATGCACAGCAGAGATGAGCATAACATTGTCAAGCAGTTGCAGACAAGCAGTTGCAGACAAGCAAGGCTGGGGGTTGTGACCTGGCAGGCAGGCTCTTGTAAAGCAGCAACATGCTGAGGCCAACTGCTGCTGTCGAAGGTACCCAAACCAAGGGCCCCATATTTGCCCCGGCCCCAAGTGAACACTCGGCCATAAATGGTGAGAGCTGCATTGTGGCTCTCCCCGCAGGCCACTTGCACAATGCCCAGGGCTGCTAGGGTGGGGAGGGGCCGGGGCACATTGGCAACAAAGCTGTCGCCCTGCCCTGTTACAGTCCCATTCGCAAAAAAATGGCGATGTACACAACATACAGGAAGCATACAGGAACCAGCAAGGTGTGCAATCAGTGAACCCAAGTGTCACAACGATGATGAGCTGTCATGACTCGTAGAGGCAAAGCTACATTTGAGCAATGGTGCCTTGCATAAACATCATTTTGTGCAAAGTCACGTTGCCACACGTCTGCCATAGATGCACCTTGAAGCGCAGGGAAACCAAAGACAGATTGCAAGGGCCCCAATTCAAAGTAGACATCCAATTGCAAACACTCACGATGTTGATACACGCAACAGAAGACAATCAGTGCAAGGGGCAGGGGAGGGGGTCGTGTGTGGTGCGCACCCAGAGTTCCAAAGCTGCCCTGACCAAAGCTCCACACCTGGCCTGAGCTGGTGAGGGCCAAAGAGTGACTGGCCCCTGCGGCAACCCTCACAAAGTGGTGTTCCTTAGTGCCTTTGAGGAATCGGGGGTGGGGCTGCTCGACACCAATCTCTCCCAAGCCTGAGCACAGCCATGTACAGTCAGGGTCACAAGACCTTAGGATGCACCAAAGCACTAACCAAAAGGCAAGGGCAAGCATGGTCAGGCAAGCATGGTCAGGCAGGTATGTCAGCCTTGCTGATCTGCACAGCAGACTGCTGTTTGCTTTATGAATGAAATTGTAGTATGGCAACAGGATTGCAAGTCAATGTAATTGGCAAAAAGCACAGGTCCTTAGACTGCACAAAGGGCTGCATTTGAGATGTAGCAGAACAAGTTCTGCACCAGTGGTGTGCGCATGCAGGTTACGCTAATCCCACTCCATGTCTGGGTCTGGTAAGCATCAAAGTAGCCTGCACAGTGTCTATAGTTTCCCTGCAGACATCGCATTATAGTTTGCACAAAAAAACATCATTCCTCAATGAGTTTGTGTAGTTGGCTTGCCTAGTTGTCCTGAGTCAGCAGCACCCCAGGCACACAGAGCGCCTCCATCAGCCACAGCTAGCATATGCTGTTGCCCACATGCAACTTGGCACACCCCATGAGCATCTAAAGCCTGCACCCGGCTTGGGTGTAACTGGGTATCGTGTCCTTTGTGACCTAATTGACAGCTGTCATTGCTGCCCGTCGTCCACAGCTCAGCATCAGCTGCATGACAACAGTAGACATATGTCAGCTGTAAAAAGGAATGCCATATGGTCCATTGCATGCTGTATGCAGTGAGTGCAGTGCTTACGCTGAACATGCAGTTGGACCAGACCTAAACGTGTCGGCCCTGCGTGATGCAGGCTAACATGGCAGAAGCAAGTCTTTCACACCTGTGATGAAGGCTGAGTTGAAGACACTGGCAGCAACATGTGCTACGTCCTTGTCCTCCACTGCGCGAACCAAGACTGCCTGAGGCTCGCTCTGGTCTCGCTGCGTGCCCAGCTGGCCGAGGTCGCCTCTGCCCCAACTGAATATATGCGTCCCGTGATGCAGAACACTCTTGGGTTCTGCCTTGGGACTAGCAGACCGTGCTAAGTCGACGCCTGCACAGTCACCAGGCAAAGCTTACACCTGTTTGCTTCGTCGACACCCGCATTACGACTCAGCAGACCGGATTTCCGGCATGGAGTCTGCAAATAGGCAACACAGCAGAATCTCTGCAGTGCTCGCTGTCTGACAGCAGTTGCTAGCTGTCTGAGCGCGATGTCAGCGACCATCTCAAAGCGTAAACAACTGAACGCGGTTTACGGGAACAGGATCGCTGCCTACCGAAGCCCTTGTCGTGCAGTTCTATCCGAGCGAAATGCGTCGACGCCATCGGCGCCTGAAGGAATGGAAGGAAAGAATTGTCATCGGCGCCTGAAGGCAATGAAGAAAAAGAAGACTTGAATACCTTCTTGGAAAGCTTCCCTTCTGGCAGATGTTTCTCTCGCATAGCGAACGGCTCTTTCATATCATACATTCATCCAAATGATGTATCTACAGTCCGCCTTGCAGAAGCAGTCAATGTTGCTGCGACCAACCAGGTCAACGTCAGTGTTGGCGTTTGCTGATCAAGCTTCACGTGGAGGCAAAAGTTCACGTCGAACCGCGCGTCCGCAATGCAAGGACGCCATGAGCACCGTGTGCAACAACCGAAGCAGGACAGCTCTGCTCAAGATCAGGTGTTGCCCTCAGATCTTTTGTCTCATCCTCTCAGTGTTCTTGGCCTTGCATATGGTATGTTAATGTTGTTCTCCATTTCTGAACCCACCTGGACCAAAGACCTCTCCCAGCTCCACTTCCTTGTGTGTCACGTGGAGTCCACCACTGTTCGCAGTGCACTGCTCATTCCCATGAAGGTCCTCGTTGTTCTTGAGCCAGCAGCAATGAGGACCTCCCTGAGAGTGAGAAGCCCTGTGTTGGGTGCACTGTGGACAATGGTGGAGTCCAATTTTGCTGACTGAGAAGCATCTGGACAGCAGACACAAATCAGTTATAGTGTAGCATTGCCCAATCCATGGTAGCTGTCTTGTAATGCAAGCAAACAATATGCACTAGTCAGCAGCTCGTTGGAGTACTTGGACTGAATGGCCATTCAGCCTCAGACACATCACCACCAGCATGCAACAGCGGAATCTGTATGTGTAGGCACCCAAAGGGCCTGACAACAGTGGCAGCAGTAAAGCAAACCTCTGGATCAACGGAGACCGCAGACTACTTTTCTTCAGACGACCGCCCTGTCATCCTGTTTGACGGTGTATGCAACCTGTAAGCACCATACTGCAATATTGGTGGATTGGCACATACCACTGACAAAGTGCCTGGCCCACAGCTGCAAGTGTCACCTGTTCCAGGTGCAATGGAGCGGTGAACTTTCTGTTGGACTGGGACAAAAAAGGTCAGTATCGTCTTGCAGCACTGCAAAGCAAGGCGGGCTCAGACCTGCTTCAGCAGGCTGGGCGGAAGCCAGGTGACCTGTCATCTGTGGTATTGGTGGAGCCTGGACACGCATATGTCAAGTCAGAAGCTGTACTCCGCATAGGCAGGAGGCTCAACACACCCTTCTATGTATTGGGGAGTATAGGACTGCCAGTCCCCTCTTTCATCAGGGATGCTGCTTATGATTTGGTAAGCTACATGTATGGAAGGCTTGCCATCAAGGCTGGCAGTGTACCTATAACAGCCCGCTGCAGCTATCAGCCCTGCTTGCCAGCCAGCTTTGTTTGTGACCATTTGCCTGTTGTGTGTAGGTCGCAACAACCAGGTATCAGGTGTTCGGCAAGACAGAGTCATGCCGGATGTGTGATCCAAGTTTCAGAGAGCGGTTCATTGAGTCCTGATACTTCTACAGAGGTTGGCATGGAGGTATCTGACTACCATGCTGGTATGCATGATGATGCTGAGGGCATGACGCAATGTCAGCAGCAGCTGTCCCGTTGCTTTGCAGCGGGAAACAATACTTCCCAGCTTCCCCTGAGTCTTCTTCGGGGGATTGGTAGCCTCTTAAGATACAGCACACAGAGTACATGGTGCACTTAGTAGATGGTACCTGTTTGCTATGCAGCAGATTGTACAAGCGAAATGCAGCTAGCTTACACCGGCATAGCATGTTGGCCTTTAGACTGCTTGTCTCTGTGTGCTGACTGTTGCTTGTGATGAATGTGAATGCTTGCAGCAATGTACTGCGGATGCTAATGTCAGCAAAGTTCTGCTTCACAGCAGTTGCACTCAGTACTACTAGTGGTACTCTATTCTAGTAGATTTATGAAATCAGCAGTTTCACACAGTAGTCTAGATTTGTAGAATTTCGAATACTGGCCGGTGCTTCGCCACCTAGTGCCAATTGGTGGTTGCGTATCAAAACCTGTGATATTGAGTTGTCAATGGAGCTGAACACTAAGTGTGGCATGTGTAGCCTTGTGCAAGACAGTATACATTCTTGTCCATCTGGGGCTTTGAAACTCAAATACGTGCATTTGTAACCCTGGATGTACACCTGCTGCCCTGAGGCGCCTGCACTCTCTGTCTGCAACAATCAATTATGCAAAGACTAAACATGCATGGATATTTGTCATATTAGGCGCCAGTTGATCAAGATTGGAGTGTCGATGCTTCAGCTAAGCTGTTGTAGGGCTGTTGGCTTATGCTGGAAGGTATCAACCAGAGTGTATGTGCCAGCTCAATGCACATCACCCACTCTGGTTGGATGCATACCATGCTCTGGCAGGAACTTCAACACTGACGTGATCAGGATGAAGCCACATGAGGTGAGTTGAGGGATGGAGTGACTGACTGTACAGGCACATGTGAGTGCATTGGGAGGAACTCAGTAAATCTACACTCAAAGCCGTTGACTGGCTCCGAAACCAGAATTATGGCTTCGGTTTAGATGCTTTATTACTGTACAGTCAAGGTTGTCTTGTCTGTGTTTACGGCAATTGCCATCCTCACAGAACTGAGAGCCACAGATAGCTGTTTCACGACGTCCATCATGGCAGGACTGCGTCAGACCTCAGTACCAGCCAAAACTCCCAAGCTTGCGACTACGATGTGCTTGGGAGCAGCGGCAGCGGTCGCTGCAGCCGGCGGGGTTTGGATTTGGGGACAACAGGAAGAAAACAAGGTACCATGTTTTTGTCGCGTAGGCATTTCACGCGGTGGTGGCTTGCGACCTTCCGTGTCAGCTTTGATGACTTTTTTTGAAGTTGACTGTGTCTGCAGAGGAAGCTGCACGACATGAAATTGCACACAACATACTTGACATACGATGTGGAAGAGTTGGAAGAGGATGTGGTAAGTTTGGATGCTATGCTATTCGGTGTTAGAACGTCAAGCTTGTGCAAGTGACAAGTCAGTGGCACACTGGTATCTACCAGTTAGTTGCAAGGCCTGTTACTGTCACAAGACACTGCGCAGAACTTGCCTGCAGTCTGAGAGTTCCACTCAAAACATTCTTTCTGCTTGCAGATGCGCAAGGAGGAACACATTCATCAGCTGCAGGTGAGTGCAGCTTGTACCTGCGGAGCCATCTGGTTACAGTCAAAGTTGCATATGCTCAAAACCTTATTTTTAGCTTGGTCATGCGGGCTTCAGACATTCACCTGCGGGTCTGATTGCGCAGAATCAGCTGGCTGCAGCTCAGCATCAGCTTGGGCAGAATGCAGCTCAGGCACAGGAGGTGACCAGGCTGCAGCGAGAGGTTGCTGACCTGCGTGCAGAAATTGCCAACCAGGCAGGCATTGTAAGACAGAACCAGCAGAGCAGGAGGGAGCTCACTCAGCAGCACGAGGCTGCTCAAGCTGGTACGTCCTCCCATGCGTCATCCCATTACAAAGCACTGCAGCATGAGCTACTCAACCATGCATACTTTTCAGCTGCAGGCATGACTTGTATGGCAACTCATGCAATTATGTGCATGCAGAGCGGGAGCGGTTGGCAAGAGAACTGACATCTGTGGCAACAAGAGAACGTGCTCTAGTCCAGCGTCAGGCTGGGCAGGCCAGTTCAGCTGCACAAGAAGAGGCCAGGTTGGTGAGACAGGCTCAGGACCTGGACGCTCAGAGGGCTGAGTTCCAGGCTCAGCTTGCTGAAGCAAAGCAAGGTATGTCACATTTGAGGTCTAGGATCTTGGCATGCACTGGCACACCCGATGCGCATCGGGAGAGAGCATGCTGTCTTGTGCAAACCTTCCTAACAAGCTCTTGCAGCTCTTCTGTCTGAACACAGCATGCGCTGCAAGCTAGAGGCAATAGGAGGAACAATGGGGCGGGCTAAAACAACCTCAATACCTCATAATCCCTGGGCAGCCCGGTTTAATACTGGGCTTCTCATTACTACTCTTCTCTTTTCTTTTCTTTTCTTTTCTTTTTCTTTTTCTTTTTTTCCCTTTTTTTCTTTTCTTTTCTTTTCTCAACACAGCATGGAATGCAGCATGGCAGCTGCCTAATGCAGTCAGGGTGCATGCAGTAAGTGGCACTCTTTGCAGCCTCTGTTGGCCACCATGTGCTCTGCTGATCAGAGGCTTGGAGCAGAACATGTTTTGCAGTACAAGAGAGAGCTAGAATGCATGTGCTGACAGACTCAGAAAGACACACTGACTCTTGTACCTCTGGTCTGGTGCAGAGGAGGAGACACGCCATCAAGAGGTGCTTCAGTTCGAGGAGAACATGCAGCAGCAGCAACGCAACTTGGCTGAGCGAGAAAGCAGGTTGGTGAGCCAGGAAGATCAGCATGCAAAGGAGGAGGAGTTGTGTGCCAGATGTGCTGACTTGGACAGGCGTGAGGCAAGCCTGAAGCATGGGCAGGACAACTTGTCAGCAGGTCAAGCTCAGCTGGCGAAAGGTAGGCATGTTTTGCAGTCTGCCAGCTGACATGAGAATTTGTGACTGCCATACATGCCTTACATTATTGCTGACCAGAAAGCCCAGATGTTTGTTGAGTCTGTGTTTAAACAGGGCTTATGTGGTACTCATAGGGTCGCATTCAAGCTGACGCAAGACTTTGATTGCTCATGAACAGCTTTGATTTGCAGAACGCCAGGAGTGGGCAAGTAGCAAGGCCTTGATGTTGCAGCACAAGACCGTGCTCAGCAAGCGTGAAGGAGACCTGAATCGCAGGGAGGAGGGCATCGCAGCCCGCAATGCTGAGCTGAATGCGAGCAAGGTCAACCTGGATGATCTTGAGCGGAGCAGGATCAAAGGTGAGCAAGCATGATGGCTCACTCAGCTGTGTCCTGAGGTTGTGGGATGCACTCTGTGCAGGACCTCTGATTGCTGGTCTTATTAGGCACAGCTGACTTCACAATCAGGACCTTTGATTGCTGGTCTTATCAGGCACAGCTGACTGCACACTCAGTTTGTCATAAGTGAAGCAGAACACACCCTCACCTTGCTTAGATCAAATGTGTATCATTTGAACCTTGAACAGAAGGACACTCATGGCACCCAGCATGACATGTGTCTTGGGTGCAGCGTTTGTCAGTATCTGCTTAGCTGCTGCAGCTCCAGTGATCATGCTGCAGGTAATGAGAAGAAGGAGAAGGACTTGAGTGCACGCCAGGCAGCTCTGCAAGAGGGTGAGCAGCAGCTGCGTGCTGAGAAGGCAAGGCTGGCCGCTCTAGAGGGGAAACTCAAGGTATGCTCAGTGGATTCAACACCCGTCATCCTCACCTTTGGGCACCCTGTAGCTTGCTGTGTAGTTTTGGCTGTTATGTCATGCTGCTATGGTTGCTGTCATGCATGGATGTGCTTTCAGCAGCAGCTCCCTGCCTCTTGCCCATCATCAGCTTGCAGTACCGATTGTCGCTGCATGTTGTTCTTGATGGTTGCAGTCTTGGCCATTGAGCACAACAAGACATGTTGCTGAGCAATTTGAATGACATTGTGCAGTCAGAGTATGAGGTGAAGATCAAGGCAAGTGAGGCAGCTGCCATGGTCAGCAAGAAAGAAGTGGCTGTTACTGTGAAGCAGAAGAGTGCCCTGCAGCATCAGCTCAAGGTAAACTAAATCGTGCTCAGCCCCAGATCAGTCTGCTCACATTTGAACAATTGCTTGTTGCTGAAATTTTGCATACCCTGCCTCACATGATCTCGCATGCGTGGCACGCTACTGTATGCACGGACAGACATAGCTGAGACACTCATGCTGCATTGGTCATGTGTTCAAGGGCATATATGAACGGTGAGTTGCGTTGAAGCCATAAAGTAATGTCCTACACTAATGTTGTGAACATGACGGTATGTTGAGATCAAGGCAGAAAGTCGCATCCAGCACAATGATTGCGTTCACGATACTCTCAGTAGCACTGCTTGATAGAGGTCATGCATACATCAAGCATCAATTCCTGATGCACTCTACACTTGGTGCAGGAGGAGCAGCAGGCACATGCCAAGGCATCCCAGCAGCAGCTGGCCAAGCATGCAGCTGAGGTGCAGGATGAGCAGCAGCGCACACCAGGCTCCAGCCTCATTGCCTCCATCCCCACTGCCCCCATCCCCACTGCCCCCATCCCCATTGCCGCCATCCCCATTGCCTCCATCACACCAGTGGAGCACCAGGTCCAGGTACACTCACATACCTGCCCCCTGCCTTCAGCCTTCAATCTGTCACCCAACTCTGCCTGCCTGATCCCTTGTCTTGGACACACTCAACATACTTGCAAGCCCTCATCTCAAGATTGCAGCTGCCATTCACTGACTTTCTGTGGGCTTGTTGCTGTCCTCAATGCGCCTTGGTGTCAGCCTGCATACTTCGTGTGATCACTTTTCCATATGTGTGATCATCTTGCAGGCTGCTGACAGGGGTCTGACCTCCCCACCCCCACCAGGTCTTGCCAGGCCATCTGGCCCTGTCTCACTCAGCAGCAACACCACTGGTGGCAGCAAGGGCAACACTTCTTTGAGCAGTGGCATGCCCACTCCCAACTCCCCTGCTGTTGGCAGCCCCCGCAGCCAGCCAGGCCAACAGTTCCAGGGCACCACAGGTTCTGCCCCTGCCCTTGCACCAGCTGCCAGAGGAGGCTTTGGCCCTGGCTTGAAGCCGGAGATGCTGAAACGCCTAGGGAATGGGGATGGCAAGCCCTTTGGGGAGCACGCCTCAGGGCCTGACAGAGGTCAGGGGGGCGACAGGCAGGCTGACACCAACAGGCCAGGCCTGAGCAACAATGTACAGACAACCCCCACCAGCCAGAGGAGCAGTGGCTCAGGGGGTTCTAACAGGGGCGGGGGCAGGGGAAGGGATTGCCATGCCACAGCAGGTGGTCACTTTGGTGGAAGGCAGCCGCCAGGGGGGCGCCTCTAAACCCCCCACCTGCACCCCCCCCTCCCCCCCCCTCACATACACACAGCCCAAATCTAGGTCACTCAGCATGTACCTCAGGCATCCAGGGCAGCGACAGAGCAAAGCAAGGAGGAGTGAGGGTGTCTCTGCAGCAGCCAGACCATAGTCATGAGATTTTATGCCTCGCAAATGCGTCTATCGCACTCGCCCTGTCAGCGCACACCCCTTGGTGCAATTTAGTGTCTCATGTTAGAGCGTGTTGGCTCACAGGACTGGGGTTGAGACACGCCTACTAGGTACCTGGCAAGAACGATTAGCTGGAACTCTGTAGATTAGTGTTGTTATTAGACTGTAGTAAGAGAAGCCTGCCAGGTGTGGCTACAAAGCAGATGATGCAGCTGGCATGGCAGCCAGCAGCTCCAGACAGCTGAGCAGCAAGATAGGAACATCACAGCAGCAGCGCAGCAGCAAGCAGCGACAAAACTGTGTTCATAACTGTGTGGGGATGTCAAGACAGGCATCTGTGTGAAGACCAGCTGCACACATTTGGGATCTTGCATCCCAGTAGCAAATAAGCAGCACTGCCATGGCAGGTGTGCCACCAGCTGCCACGGCAGCTCAGCATGAAGATAGAAACAACAGTGTGGCAGCGCAGTTCAAAGAACAGCAGCGCCCATTAGGAACAAGCAGGGAAGTGCACAAGTAGGGCCTCTTCCTTGCCTGCTCATACTGCATTGCTGCATTACTGCATGTGTCTGCTTTGCTTGCTGTGTTTAGCTCACTTTGAGCACCTGCCCTAGCTCATGCACAAGCTAAAAAGCTGTGGACGCTTGTTGCTTACTCATGCAACAGCAGCACTTGCTTTTGCATTCACTGGAGTTTGACATATGCTACCATTTGCAGAGAGTGCAAAACCAGGAAGCCAGAAGATGGTGAAGGCAGCCTTTTGTACAGGCCAGAGTAGCTGTAAACATTTGCTTCATTCAGACGATTGTTGATTGACAACGGAAGCAATACAAGGGCAGCAGCTTGACATGCAGCAGCGGCCCGTACTGGTTTTCTACACATTTCCCATGTATGTATAACAGGGTTGCTAAGAGGTCACAGCTAGCGCCGTGAGCAGACTTGTTACCTCCATATGTGAGCCACACTGTGACAATGTGTGTTACACATGGTGTGTATCAATGGTGAGTCTGGGTTTGGTGTCCCAGTTGTCTCTACTGTGGTGCTTTGTCTCTGCAGCTGTTAGCCACGTGCACAATTTGCATGGTCTTGCACTGCATTACATCAGAATGGAGCAGTCTGCTGCGTTTGTCAGATTGAGCTGGTCGTGACGTGCCTACCAGTGACAGTCAGAACCGTCCTGTTGCTAGACCATACATTCTTATTGACGTTAATGCATTGGTACAATAGTATATTTCTGCTGTATACATTCATTTTGTTACATGTTGTCACATTATGATGAGTTTTACTTGGTCATGCAAGCGCCTTTATGATTTACAGAGGTTACCATGGCAACAATGCCATGATTACATGAGACAATGGTACGACCCGCCTCAATGCGAATGTTCCCATCGGACCAATTTGAGTTGGGCATCGTCAAGTTAAAGTTCCCACATTGAATGTACTGCATATCAAGCAGTCTCAGACACACCATCTGTTTTGTGTTGGCTATTCTTTTGTCAAATACTGACACTCACTCTGTGTTCAGGTGTAATTGAACACAATGTGAATTGCAGCATGCAGGCTTGTGATTGGTGTTATGCTCAAATATGCATGTTCGAGGGTCGTGATTGGCCATGTAGCAAACACAGCTGTGGCATAATAAACGGGGCTTGTGATACTACATAATCAGGACATGTATTGACAAATCAATTGGGATCATCAAAGGAAAGCGGCTGAAAGTCTCTAGGCACCCTGCAAACAACCTCCTGAGTGCCAGCTTTGCTAACAGCTGATATTTTGCCGAGTCCATCACAATCAAATAACAAGTCTGACTTGTGCGACACAATGACAATGGTGACCCCTGAGGAAGCATACATTCTGAGCTTTTCTAGATGACTATTTGCCTTGACCACAAATGAAACATGGCTGTCATCAGCTTTGATTAGACCCAGAAATAAGCATTGAACGCATGGCAGGTCAGCGAATTTTTCTGCATCACAATTACGCACAACGAAGGCTGCATGGGTCAGACTTGGTAGCAGACCACCCACAGAGTCCTTGTAGCATGTGGTGATACATGGTGACAAATGCAAGCTATGCAAATTTGGCAGAGCAGCATCTAGTTCAAAAGCCTTTTCCTGGCTTGCATTACCTTCAAAATTCAGATACAAGCCGCGCAGGCTTTTGAGCCTCTTGAAAAGGGCCAATGATATGATGCCACCTCCATCACTAACAAGCTCTTGACAGGAATCTACTGTTGCACGTAGGGACTGTAATGTTGTAGGTAGCAGTAGCACAATCTGTTTCAGCAAAAATGGGCCACCAAGTACAATATTGGTGAGAGGCCACAGGCCTGCAAAGGCTACCACTGCCAGTCCGAACGCTGCCAGTCCATCTGATAAAAGTAGCTCCATGTCTTCTGATGCCTCCAGTAGTACTGACAGGCTATGCAGATTTTGCAAATGACCACTGCTGTGTTTCTGCTGTATCCAGTACAGAATTTGATGAGTGGCAGTAAGTGCCAGCTTAGCATAAGGGCCAGGAACGACCAAGGATGTTGGTGCCATGCTGGTGACTGTAGCAAGCCAGCACTTGCTGACAGCAGAGCAAGCTATGATATCTCGCAAGCTGTCCAGGTGACTGAAGATTGCAGCTGTCAGCTCCTGACTCTGAAGCACATCTCCAGAACTCTACAGAGACACACAAGGCTGTAAAAGCATAAATCGAAGGCTGTCAAAGTGCTATTATGGACACCTCAGTCACAGCTGATCATATGATGGACCCATCAGTCTCAGCTGATCACTTATACACAGGTCAAGCTACAGAGCTACAACTCATCAGGGACGACGACATCCACCTTCGAGGCAGCCATGCGGTGTGGCTTTCGATGAGTATCGGTGCGGCAAGTGCAGTTCCCACAAACACAGGGACAGGCGCGATGGCTTGTTCTGTATCACACACGGCTCATACAAAAATGTTAGTTTCACAAGGCATTACACCAGGCATTACACCAAAACAGTGCTGGACTGCACGTCTGCCTGCATCTTCAGTAGCTAGGCGTCTTCCTTCCTGTGAATTTCAACTCAAATTCCATGCTCATGATTAGGGATGTGCAAATTACTCATTTCAATGGACCAATGTATGTAATTACCCAGTAACGCTACCAATTGGTAAGTAACGCAGTAATTTACTATAAAATTATTACTGTCCAATTGCTACACATTGCCGTTTTCAATTTTGTAAGCGGCAAAGCACTGCTCTTGCGTAGGGAGATGCATCTGCCAAGTTGAACAAATTCTCGAGCAACATTCCTACCTCAAATCAGGGATTTACCCGTTTCACTAGCTTTTGCAGGTTGTAATTCTGTCAAATTCTCCTGAAACCCCTCAAGAAAACCTATGTCAGCGCCTAATTTGGGCACATTTGGGCTTATTTTGCCCATTCTCTATGAAATGAAATGAAATGCTAAATGCCTGAATTACCTTGTTTCACGACCCCAACAGTAAATTAGCAGTAATTGCAGTCACGTTACCATTCAGTCATGATTGATGAAAGGTAATTTGCACACCCCTACTCATGATCATGGTGATTGCATAGTTTTGTTCACATTGTGAATTTGGTTTCACCCGACGTGTAGGTTCATGTTTCAGCCAGTCATCTTTACAATGGAATTGTGTTTGCTGCACAAGACTCGGGCGCCATATCCCAAGCTGCTTGTATACACTATACTACCGTAGTACGAAGGCAGCCAGAGGAGATGTAAGGCTTTGTGATGCGCACTTCACTGGCCATGTGCAGATCAGTTTGAAAGCTTTGTTAATTTACAGGCGTTCCAGGTGATCGTTCTTGCCTACTAAGTGTGCCTATACCCTAGTCCAGTGAGCCAACATGCAGTAACATAAGACACTAAGTTGCACCCAAGGGGTGTGCGCTGTCAGGGCAAGTGCCACAGACGCATTTGCGAGGCAGAAACCGCTGCCCACTACCCGACACGGAAGCCTGAAGAATCAGCATGTTACCACTGAGGCCTGAACATGTGACCTGCTGCGTCACATCCTGACACATAGCAGCTTATACCAAAGGCTGGGTGGACCTCTGAGGAAGTTTGAAAGCTTGTTATGATACAAACATGTCATCTGAGGTACAACTTTGAAGTATGACGCTCAGCGCTGCTTTAGGGATGCAAATATGCCATGTACATCATTTTCTGTGACAGTGTAACCTGAGCCGCCTTGAGCCTGCGCCAGCTGACTCAGTTGTTCCCTGGAGACATGCAAACATGTTTCCTTATGTGTTTCAGGCACAACTGCAGCTCATACAATGACCTTATTTGGTGTACACAAATATGTCCACAGACACACAATATGTTTACGTCAATTATGCACTGGATGCTGGCATGGGAGCTGTGTCGCTGATGCATAAGCTTGCATACAAGCGCCTAGGAAAGCTACCTGAAATGATCAACAAATGCTCTAGCCCCTGATGCAAGCTGCCTCTGCTGGTCCAGTGGGTACTGCTGGAGTTGCTGCCTCATGACATCCTCTGCATTCACCCCAAGCTCCCTGAAACACCAACCAGCATAAGCACTTGTGCCAATCGTTGAGCAGAGCTTTGTATCTTGAGATACTGTCCTACATGCAGTCACTAGTCTGACCTTTCAATTAGCTGCTCATCTTCATCTAAATCATTGGCATCAACCAGCTGGCTGCCGTCATCTTCATCATCAGAGTCGCTCTGCTGCTCTCCTTCCTTTCGCCATCGTAGAAGCGTCTCATCATTGTCAGTATGATACAAATGCCCTGTGCATATGATGGCATGGACGTCGTGCATCACGATGTCAAATGCTTAGATGGTTGCTTTTGTATTAGACACTGGCATCATACCATCTGCCATAAACATCACATCCGCTGTTTCTTCCTCAAAGTCACGAAATGCCTGGTACCTATACCGCAGGCCAACACTGTTCCAGTCACATCGCTCAACGCACACAAGCAGTTGTGATCTCAACCAGCAGCACCTACCTCAAGACAGCAGCGAGTGGCGCACTGGTCTCAGACGAGACAGGCTCTATCCAGTGCACACGCGCTTTCCACCACTGCACGAATGGCAAGCGCTACAATGTTCGAGCGTCCACAGCAGTGTTCGCGTTTGTTGCTCAATACTTTGCGCAAGTACCAGAGATTCTACTTTGTCCTCATCCTCAATCTGCCACTTGACCTGTAGTTGCGATCTTTTGTCTGACAGAGCGAAAATGACGGGAGGGTTGCTCTCTCGGGCGCAGGTGATCCTCACCTCAATGTGAGAGCCAACCTCAGGCAAGGGCACCTGGCCGCGAGGGTTGGAAGCAGCTGTGGCAGGACCTGGCAGATCAGCGGTGCTTGCACGGCTGACGCCGTTCATTTCTCCTGCCGCCCACGGCAATGCAGGAGTTGTGTGTGTATCAATCATAACGTCGGCTTCTATGTACGGGGCACTCAGCGCAGCAGGCCTTTTGCTGCACAAGAGATCAAGCTAAAGCAAAAAGGTCTGATCAGGATGCATTGTTCCTTGCGTTTGTATGCAGTTGATCAATCGTTGAAAGCATTTTGCATGCCGTGCACGGCTTAATTTCCCCAAGCAGAGTCCGCATGGCAATGTTTACTTCGGTTGGTTCACTTACAAAAGCCAGCTAGGCCTAGGACTCATTCGTCCCGATTACTCACCTGCATTTAGACATGAGATCAAGCGATGATTGTGCGTTGACTCGGCATCGGCAGCATCGCGCCTTCAAGGCGACACACAAGCCTGGCTCGAGGCCAAGGCAAAGGAAAAGGAGCGTTGCGATGATCGCCGACACGAATTCAAAATAACGTTCGGCAGTAGCAAAATTGCATGTCACGCGCTACGTTGGGCCTTGTCTCCCTTGGGCGGCAACTTGTAATTCTCAAGTGCCGTTGCTCGCGCGCGTTTGCGTTGTATCACTGCCACGTCACAGCACATTGCATTGCCGCTGTGCCGGCCTACGCCAAAAGACGTTGTCAACTATCAGCTGCGAGCTCAGCACGGACAAAGTCTCACTGTGCGCAAGGTGACCGACTTCGCGCCACAGCAGCTGCTGAGGAAAACGATCCTGGGCATTGGAAGTACTCGCCTGAGTGGTGGGGAACTCAGGCCGGAGGCTGGGGTCACGACTCAGGAACAACTGTGTTCGCTCAAGGTTCTCACTGCGGCAACGGCGAAGTACGCTCGTGCCAATCGTTTGAGAGCGCAAAGTTGCAGACGAGATGTAGCTCACAATATGCTATGTAGGTGACGGTGACCGCACACATTGCGTCCCCACTCAGTGACCTTGACAGTGCAGAACAGCAGCAGTGGAGGGTTCTGAGATTCAACGACACTCGCCAAAGTGTTTCTCGGGTTGCAGTGCAGCCGAACTCGCATACCCTCCATGCCACAGCTGACTGTCTGGCCTTTGAGTATCTTAAGACCATGGCCTCAGCAGGTTGGGCCTTTTGCATGCTACGCTGGTTGTCATGCAGTCACAGTGTACAAGTTTGCTTCACACGCTCAGCCACCTGTTGCACGCTCTGACACCTGTCAGTGTCAGAGCACCTGATGACTAAGCCTATGATGCGTCGCTAAAAAGACGGCTCACCTCCTGGCTGTCATTGCTGCAGCGCCAGCAAGCACATGAATTCAGTGCGCTGCGATGGCACTTGTAATTGAAGGTAACATGGCATATGTGGCATGTAGGTGCAGCTGTCATTGGGTTAACAGGCAAGCTGGATGCCTGCTTATCAGGGCTTCCATCCCTTGCTACAACATCAACTGCGACATTAAGATTTCAGCCTAATCCCCTGGAGCAGAGGGTTGACAAAGGCAGGGGGGTAACCCAGGGGCTGGGTGCATCTGACACTCGTCACCATACAAGCTGCCGGGCCTTGTGTATAGGCTTGGGAGGTGGATCTCTGCCAAACTTTCTCAGCCACCATTTCCCTGGCTTGGTCGTGGATGCAGTTGAGCTTGATCCTACTGTTGTTACAGCTGCTACTCAGTGCATGGGCCTTCCATATAGCAGGTATGACACCCTGACAGCAGCAACAGTGAGTAATTCTTGGAACTGTTATAGCAGTTCAGGACACTTACTCAAAATTGCGCCTCACAAAAGTTGTCTCAGCGTGTTATGGTCTGCATATGTGTGCATGGAAACATGGCATGAGGTATCCTGTATCATGACGCTCTGCCTTTGAGTGCAAAGGCAAAGATGTGAAGCTGCAAGTGCATGTTGACACATGTGCTTTGACAGGTCTTTGCTGGTGTTGCGCAGATCCAATCTGAGATTGCACACTGCAGACGCAGCCGATTATGTGCTGAACCTGGCTTCTCAGGTGCACAAGGGGCTTGCAGACCCTCTTGACATCGTCTTTATAGATGCTTTTGACGGCAATGATGACGTTCCCAATTGCTTCTGTGACCCAGGTAAAGGCCATACTCAACAATGCATAACAACAGTGAGTTCTTCTTCTCAGAGGGTTCTGTGCTCCTCTGACAGCAATCATGGTTGCAAAGTTCATTCTGTTATTGTTGGCATCACTGCAGATAGTGAAGTACTGGAAGCTCTGGCCACAGCACTGCATCCTGTGCATGGCAGCCTTATCATGAACCTACACGGTGGAGGCATACCCACGTCTACTGCCCTGCTGGCTCTCTTTTCTGGATGGCTGCCTTTCTCCTCTAAGCAGGAGAGCAGTGGGTACCACCACAGCACAGACAAGGGGCAGGCTGTGCTCCAAATAGCATCAACACTCAGGTATGTGATGTCTGCAGTACTGTAGTATCTGATTTTTTTTGGGAAGTAGCCTGGTCTTGATCCTGTGGGTACCTTTGTTTTGACATTCGTCATAACTATGGATGCATATTGTGCCTTCAATTGCCTGATTCCATAAGGGCTGCAGATCTAACTGCATATGCATGAAATGACTAAGCCATGCCTTTGCAGGGACAAGCTTTTGGCCGGCCCACATCATCAGCAAAGGGTGAATGGTGGCGCCTTCACACTGAGTGTTGCACGCCAGACCAACATTGCTGTGGTTATTACACGAGCAGCAAAGCCAGACAGCACAAGCAGCTCAGTAGAGAGCTTTGCAAAGTCTGCTGAGCAAGCAGGCACAGCAGCAGGCTACTTGTTTGAGGCTTCAACCAGAGCACAGCGAGGTCTGAGCAGGATATGACCATACTTTCACCTTTCAGCCACACACATTTGAAGCTATGTCAAGCTGTATTGCTGTTGCAATACAGCTGTGATGCTGGCAAAGAGTGGGCTGCATGCAATATCATATGCCTTTGCCTACTACTACTGCTGCTGCTGCTGCTGCTGCCTCTGTTCCTTGTAACAGTATGTCTTGCAAGTGATATTGATTTGACCATAGCGTCTGCTTAGGTGTACTCTTTCAGATGCCTGAGTTATTTCTGAAACGATTAGTGACGTTGCCGTCAGCTTCTATCAAGCTGAGTGCAAAAATGCTGTAACCTTGCAAGGCTGCCACTCACTGACTATCCGCCATGCCTTTGGCCTGATGCTAGTAGACAACCCTGGCACTGCCAGGCTCCAGGAAAGCACTCAATGGATGCTCAAGTGTTCTTGGCAGCGGTTGCAAGGCTATTGCAGGAGTAACAGCTGCAAGAGGCTCAGGAAGCTAAGGAAGTAGAGGAACGGCATCAGCTTGAAGAGGACGGCTGCATATCAACAACACCTGGTGCAGCTTCTCAGCCCTGCCCCAGATGCAGGGCGTCCATGCACCACTTCAAGGGTCTCATGTAACATCACATCATGTCTGCAACCAATGGAGGCATATATGTTTGGCGTCTCATTATAGTATGTATTTTTGGCACACCTTTTGCTGTCCTCATGAGTGCTCTTGGTTTCTTCCTGATCAGTGCTGCACAGAAGGTTTCAAGTATCCACTATGCCCTTCATGCCGTGCTCACAGCACCAGCTTTCAGATTGCAGAACCTGTTGACATGCCCACACTGGTCACTGTCACTGATTGTGATCACCATACGGCAGCAGCAGCGCACACAAGCGTACCCATGTGCACAGCATGTCTTGTCTGTGTCTTGTGTACAAGGCATATTGTCAGCGGCCCAGGATGGGGCTGAATAGTTGCTCGCGTTGTTGGAATACATGTCGACACTTCCAAACAGAAAGATGGTGTACAATCAGGCATCATTGACACTGCATATTGGAAATGGCAACAAAATAAGCTTCAAGATAAGTTGCATGCACTATAAAGCGGCTCATCTGTGCAGAGAGTCTGCTTGCACTGCTGTCCTGAGTCAGTCAGGAAGCACATCAACCTTGAACAACACTGTAATGCTGCGTGATTATAAAAGTCTAGCCAGCCCGCAGCTGACAATTATGCCAGAAGCACTAGTGTGCTTCTCACACAGGAGGCAAAGGTTATTTGTTCAAGCTTGCGTCTGCGCCTCAATTGATCACAGGCCCTAGACCACTGCATTTGCTGACAAGTTTGTGTTGCTGACTCTGTAGTGCGCTAGACCACTCCATGCATGACTACAATGGAACCCCACGCCACAGGTGCACATGCTGAGCAAGAGCTTGGCAAAGCAAATGGGTGATGTTTAAAGTTTGGAAGACTAGCTACTGCACGTGCTATCAATCATTACCTGATTTGACTGTATTACATTGGGTATATGCATGAACACTAAAATGCTACCTGCTGTGTATGCAAGTGGGACACCTGCATTGAGTTGGCTACAGTTCATTTACAACACAGCATTGTAGTTAACACCTATCCTGAATGATTGTGATATGATAGCTATGAACAGCCAGTCTCCTGACAGAAGCTTATTCTATCTAGTATCAAATGTGTAAATAAAATGGTGTTGCACATGTTGGCAATCCTTGATAAAACCAGACACAATCAATAAAACAAAAAATACTTGAATGAAATCAATTGTACTTGTACATACATTGTGGCCACTGCAGCTGCCACCATGGCAGTTATATCAATATAGCACTATGCTAACAGGCTGCCATGGTGCCAGAGTTCACAGACAAAAACACGTGATCACACTGTACAGTACAATGTGGCTAGGCACACACACAAAGACAATGAATTCCAAGAAACCCTGTAGCTAGATAGCCTGCTGAAATGCTAAATCTATTTGATGAGACCATAGAAGTGAGGGATGGTTTGTCCTCCAGAGAAATACTCAGTGGCAATGAGGGCTACAAAGCCCATCATAGCAACGCGGCCATTGATCAGTTCACGCCCAGAAGTGAAGATGAAGTTGCCCTTCCTGGGAGTGCCTTTCAGGATTGGCACCAAGGTGGCAATGATCCAGAGCAGGAAAGTGGCAGCAATAGGTCCTGGGTAGGCTTTGACTTGCTCAAACACGTTTTTGTTGGTTGTGAACTCTGCTGCCAGTGCTGCAACAACCCCAAGCATGGCCAACCTGCAGTGAACATCGAAATGGAAGTGCTCAGAACATGGCTGATTGATCATTCATAATCAGATAAAGTATCATGCAACACGCAAGCCGAATTTGAGCCACTGGCAAAGGTACAAACTGAACTTGCCCAAGCACATGCATATGTGGCCCTCAGCAGCAATTGCAAAAACAGCATTTGATGCGAAGGCAGCTTGCAAGGCAGCCTGCATGCATAGCATGCATAGTCAGCTGGAGATGTGCAGTGGGTATTGCAGGGTGTGGGGCAGTAAATGTACCTGCTGTTAACAATCTCTGGTGCTGCACCCTTGAACCTCAGAGCATCTGGAAATGCTACCGCAGTCCCAAGGAAGCGTTGCTCCTCAGGCTGGTTCTGGTCAACTAGCAGACGGTCAACATCACTCTGTCGGTCGCTGATATCCTTGCCTTCATACGCATAGCCTTTATCCGCTGAATCGTTGTCTCGGACAGGTGCTTCGATACGCTGCAAAGGCAGACAACAACATGAGCCAACGTGAACATTCGTGCAGTGCACGCACCTGTCGTGAGCTAGCTGCATATGCGTACCTTCACGCAGAAATGCGCACGCACATTACAACACACAGGGAATACCATGGTTGGCAACACGAGTCGTGGCTACAATCGGCAAGCATCAAGCACGTATCAGGTAACTGCAGCCTTGCTGTGGCACAATTAAACATGTTACGTGTACACATGCAGCCTTGCGTACCTCGTATGAGTCGGGCTGCGCGGTCTTGCCGCTGTTGGTGATGGAGCCGCCATTGGAGCCTCCTGTGTTGGTTGCCTCGGCATGGATTGTGCTCGTGCTACGTTGGCGCAAGGCCATAGGTGCTAGGCTTTTTTGAAATACGTTGCGATTGACGGAGTTTCGGCTGGTGGAGACCAAGCCGCTGGTGTGCGTCATGCTTGCAGTCAGCATAGTTATTGCTATTGGGACGATGTGTTTGCCGTGATCAGCAGAAAGCGGTGAATAGCAAGAAGTTTGGATGTGTCTGAGCACCTGCAGAGGTCAAACTACTTATGCCGAAACCTGAAATTGCCGTCCCGCATGAGCCACTAGATGGCTGTCACATGGACGCGTCTGTGTGGCACACAGAGCAAAAGAACATTCCTTTGATGCGTGGCTGTTGGCACAAATACATAGATATCTTTGTCTATTACGGTACGGTAAGGAATATGTTTGATCATTGCTACAACAGGGCCTGACAGGTGCAGCTTGCAGGCTTATGTCAAGGGCATGCTTTCTGCGCTGCAGATTTAAAGATGCTGCTGTCAGTCTAAATACTTACAATATTGTTTGAAGACGCAACCCATATTGATCACCTGTTTCTTGAATACAGTGATGTCCTGGCAGCTGCACCAGCATTCCCATCGCACATATGCATGCCTGTCCTCTCTCAAGGCAATTGTGAGCTGCCATTGTAATAGTACTCCTGAGTAGAGTCACAACGGCCAGAAGCTCTAAAAAAGCTGTGCAGCACAGGAATGCTGGCCTGCAGACTGATGTGGAAGCTTCACAGTATGTGCAGTGCTTGTGCATCACGTATCATATGTAACACAGCTGCGCAGAATTGTATGCGACAATATATATGGCCTCTATACCTGCTGACTGTATGGTGCTGCGCTGCACGCTCTCAGAATGATCATAACATTGCTAAGCAGCTCTACACAGAGGCCAGACAATGCTAAACAAGACACATGCAGTTCAGGTAGCACAGCAGTCTTTCCTGTGTTTGACAACAGACCACCTTGCAAGGTAGCCAATGTCATGCAACAGCACAACTCAGTTAAAACGCAGCAACCAAGAACTTTCAGCTTTGACAACACTTGACTTGTGACTAGCTTACAGCAGTGAGTGATGTCATATTCCATGCAGGAGTTGCCTGCTCTGGAGCCTCTGCAGTAAATCAGCAGCAGCATGGCAGTAGGCTGCCATGCAGATGTACATCTACACACTGTCAGCTAAACAGTCTTGAGCAGCACCAGCCAAAGCCAGCTTCCAAGTACTGCCTGTAGCTATGCAGGAGAATGCCCTGGTGCTGCATGATGACAAGTCTATGGCAGCACAACTGCTGATCAACCAGACAGCTGTATTCACACATTGCAAGGCCAGGCAGGGCAGCGTATGGCCTGATGAGACAGTTTATACTTGCATAATTGCTAATGCGCATCAAGGGCAGAGCAAAATGTGCTTCTCCAATGGTTCCATATACCTGATGCTTGGCAACATGGCAACCGCAAAAGCAAGGCAATGTCCTAGACCCGAATCTTCAAACGCATTCATACCTAGATACTTTGATAGGTGTTTGTCCAAACGCATGTCCTACACAGAAACTTTTGAGCAAAATGTTGCTTGAAAAGAGCTTCCAGCCTGCCTGTTTGCTTTGACTTTGTGGCGCTGCCTGCTGATCTGCTTGGCGCTAGTCAGGGTATTGCATCAGGCGCAAAGCCATGTCACGAGAGCAAATGCAACATCTATCATGATCATGGGCAGTAGCCTGATCAGGCTGCTTCATGAAAGGCGTTGACTGAATCGCTGAGAGGGCGCACTCTGCGCCGTGCGTTCAAGCTGCACAACTGGCATGATTTGACTAGCAAGCTGCAATTCGTAAGTAAAAAACGTTTTGCACAGTTCGCCACTTGTCCGCAAGCGTTGACAAGCACAGTCACAGATTGATGCTAAAGTACACTACCTGACTTGGCTTGGGCAGCGTTTGCCATATATGGAGCCTCTGGTCTGACGCGCATAGTAACCCTATGCCTTCGCAATCCGTGTTGCGGGCCCTTCACGAGCTGTCTGTGGAAGTGAGAGGTGCGCGTTCGTGTTTGTACTCTGAAGTTGCCTGGTTTTTTCCAAGCTATGCCAAGCATGCATACCTCCCAATGCAGAACTGGATGTGGGCACTGAGGTGCAGCGAGTAACATGGCCTCTAACACCCCTGCAATTCTATCGGGACTTCGTCAGCAGGAACAAGCCCTGCCTGCTGACAGGCAAGAGTTTCCTCTCAGCTGGCAGCAATAAACGCTGAGCGGGCATCTCCAATGAGCTCCTGGCATTGCAGGCGCAATCAATCACTGGCCAGCTTTGTCACTCTGGAACCAGTCCTACCTCTCACACAAGCTGCATGACAAACAGGTGCGCAAAACTCCTGAAGAAATAGACCCAAGGCATAGACACAGCGCAGTGGACTATGTCATTTGACTTGCCCGAATTGATCAAGGTCTGGCATGTGCAGGTCACTGTGGCTGTCACACCAGATGGTAGAGCAGACGCTGTTTGCAATACTGCTGTACAAAGCACAGATGGTTCAGATCATAAGCCGCACTTTGTATTACCACTGGAAAGACAGATGTCAATGGCAGATTTCCTACAGCACTTGCAGCACCAGCGTGCTTCAGGCAAAAGACATCCTTCATTACCCATTGGCAAGCAAGCAGCCGACGCAGTCAAAGAGGGGGTCCATACAAGCAGTGAAGAAGGCAAAGCATCTCAGCAGGAGATTATGTATATCCAGCAGCAGAATGGCAATTTCACATCTCACTTCCCAGACCTGGCAAATGATGTAGACAGCAACTTACCATGGGCGTCAGAAGCATTTGGTGCAGCGCCGGATGCAGTCAACCTCTGGATTGGCAATGATCAAAGCGTCACGTCTTTCCATAAGGACCACTACGAGAATCTATACGCAGTTATCACTGGAGAAAAGATTTTCACACTAATGCCGCCATGTGATGCCTACCGCATGCATCTTGCACACTACCCTGTAGCTACCTGCACTGATAGCCCACATGGCTTGCATGTGACCCCATCCGGAGACAGTCAGCAAGTATTGTGGTGTCCTGTGGAGGATCTGGCTGGTGCACCCTGCAGTGTAGAGCATCAGCATCAATTTCCTGCATACTTGAATGCTGCGTTGCCCAAACCTATTCGGGTCTCTGTCAAGGCAGGCGAGGTTTTGTTTTTACCAAGTTTGTGGTGGCACCAGGTAGAGCAAAAGGCAGGAAAGGACAACATGGTTGTCGCCATCAATTACTGGTATGACATGCCTTTTGACTGCAAATATGCCTACTTCAAGCTTGTAGAGTCAGTAGCAGGATCTGATGCCAATTGCAGTGTAGGAATATAAAACGAGGCATCAACTACTTTGCAGACTTGTAACTAAGAACTGTTAGCTGAGCTACACTTGTGTAGGCCAACCACCATCGGCTTGCTACAAAAGTTGCTCATGTCTGATTTACGTCATGAGCAGAATCTTGCATGCCTCGATGCTTGTGACAACAGGGTGTAGAAGGATCGCATTGGCAATATTCATTAGTCAATCTGCTGCTACCATAGCGTTCAAGTGCAATACTGTCAATGCATGTTTGCAAATATGCAGTTGGCTGGTCAGGTATGTAGTAACGCAGCTAAGCATTGGGTCGCTGTTTCCAGACTGCTGCAAGCCCTCAAGCATTGATGCACCGTCATTGAGCTGCTGCTGTATGTTCATCAGTCGTGGGAGCAAAGTGCTGTGTATTGCATTTTGCTCAGGTGTGTCACGGACATTTAGTTTTCTACCACCTCGCAGCGTGGAAGTCAGGGTGTCAGCTGGCATGCCAAGTACAGCAGCAGTAAATTGCAAGCTGACTGGCAATGGCCCAAGGGAAAGTTTATGCTGCAAGGGCAACTTCAACTTCTGCAGAAATGCCTGGGCCTGACTTTGCAGGTGATCACTCCTTGCCTGCAGCACATTGGGGTGGTTGCACCACAATTGCACCGAAAAAAGGTAGCTGTTACACGTCTTATGCAAGTACTTTGATAGACAGCAAAGTTGCACATCACAAGCTGCAGATTCACATGGACAACTTCATTCTATCGTGACAGGTTTCTGCAGCTAAGCACACACACAAAACCCACAGCAACAGAAGCAGCAGCAGCTATGCTGCTCAGATATACTTTACCTCAAGTTCGATTTGCACAACATCATATGGATTGTCTGGAATGGCCATCCCATAGAACAGCATGAGCTTTGGATTAGACAAAGGCCCATATGACAGGAAGCACTGGCACCCCTTGCTGACAGGCCGGAACAGGGGAAAGCATAGCTGCCGAGTTGTAGCGTCCAGCTGACCATACTGCACAATGTGTGGCCGCACTGAGTGGTTGAGCAGACTTGCATATGGCACCAGGCATTCCTTGCAAGACCCATCTGGCCACTTCACCTGCACACATTTGTGTATACCATCATCACAAGAAAAGCAAACCACATGCATCACGAACTGCAAACCATATGCACAATCCTCACAAGCAGCGGTCACAGCACATGCCAGCCATCCTGTACTCATCAGCACAGCCTGCAAATGAGTGATGATTGCACTCACAGCTTGCATCTACACCTAAGCGCCAGCACAATAATACACCAGCCACCTGAGAATATATGCATTGACAAAAACACTTGGAGGCAGGGAAGCATCAGGTGTGTACGACGCTCAGAGGCTGTCTCTGCAAACGCATGCTGCAGGAGCCTGAATGCTGACCTTCATGGCATATGCATACCAAAGCTGCACAGCCCACAGGTATGCATCCCAGCTGAACCAGGCTGCCTCCACATGTGCGGGATAGGCAGCCACCAAAGCATCCAAAATAGGTTTGAGCCCCTCATACTGCTCCTTGATGTGCTGCAAGCACGAGACATTGTATGATGCCGCGTCGCAAGGGCCAGATGCTGCACCTACTGCTGTGTATGCCTCTGGTTTCCAATGACCATGGGGCATCTCTCACAACAGCAAGAGTCACTGATTAAAACATGCAATAGCGCCTTTAGGTCAGCACAGTGATGTGTTTCTGCAATCAAGTGAGAGCAAATCCATGACTCAGAGGGCAGAGCTTGTACACACAGGGGACTATGCTCTACAGCAGACTTAATCAATCGTCATGGGTGTGAGGCAGGAAACAGCAATAGTGTCAACCTTGACCTGAAACAGATATGGTAACCACCCTATGTCGTTGGCTATGATGATGCTCTCTCACCTGGCGTGCACTGTGGCACTCAGTGTGAGCTGACGTACCCTGCAGCGCCTGCAGAAGGGTGTCTGACATGGTAAGGCCTGAGTGCAGTGTCTCAGGCAGACTCTGCCAGAAGGCAGCCCAGTGTGAGTCAGGATCATGGCGCTCAACCATTGTCCAGATGACAGCAATGGAATCACCGCCTAGCTGTGTGAACTGCATCAGAGCAGGGCCCTGCAAGCAACGCAGCAGCTTTTCGGTGAACAAAAGGAACGGTGCTAGCCTTGGGCTCTTGTGCCGCAGCAGATTTTGGGATTTGAAGCCAACAGGTTTGAATGTGCATGCAAAGGTTCACGTCAGCTAGGTGTATATGCCATGTGTGAGGGGTAACAAATCTATAGGTGATGGCAGGCTTTTGAGATGCAATCACACCAGGTCAGACTCCTTTGCTGTGTCTTCAGTGATGAGAAGGGTTTCTGGAACTGTGATGGCCATGCTGCCTGGATCCAGATCGTTACATGCTGCCAAGCCTCTGACACTGCTGCTGAAAATTCCAAGTTGCAGTTGAGTTTGCACATCAGACTGCTGAACCCATCTGCAGCAACAAATGTACAAGTGTGCCAGAGGGATGGGAATCAAATGAAATGTATGTTCATGAAAGCAGAAAAGGCGCCCCAGAAAAATAGATGCGGTTGTACAGATGTTCTGCTGGTGTCCCTTGCCCAAGCTGCACAGCTGAATCAAGGGTGCTGAAGGCCTGCAGGAGGGAAACCCACCTAAATAATTTGCTGGGCAAAATGGCATCGTCAGCCGCTGCAGTGTCAGCTGCATCTAACCCAGCAGAGTAGTCTACACATTGCTGCTTGATCCAATGCTCAAACCTAGCATTTTGACCTGTACAATGCATCATGTTCTGATCGGGAGTCGAATGACCCCTGGTGCGCACGTTCATCTACACAGTGGCTGACCTGGGTATTTGCTCAACTGATCAAACACAAGGGACAGAGCCGCGGCCTCATTTCTGGGGTTCAGTGGCCTCGAGAAATCATCATTGGGTTGCAAAAAGTAGAGCTCATCCTGTGCTGCACAGTATGCAGATGTCCGCCAAGACAACAGTCGTGCGCCAGCTGCAATTCACGTGATGCACCTTGCTTTCAACCAACCTCAGATAGCAAGACAACCCGAGCAGCTCTCAAAATTTGAAACGGATCTGTTTGCGAGACTTCATGATCCAATGTAAGATGGTTCTGCCGGAGCAGCACACGCTTGCGCTTCGCGTGAGGGTCAGACACGATCTTGAGACTGAGCATACTGCTTGCCCCGACAGGATGGTTTCAAAGCGCCAAATTCTTTCGCGATGGAAGCCTGCAACGTGGCGCTGCGAGCCGGCCGGTCCCGTTTTTGACACAGTTGTGCAAGTGAGTGCCATGCTTTCTGCGTTTACGGGTTCCGGCTATGCACGCATGATCTCACGAGCATCTTGAACCAACCTCAATAGGTCAAACAAGCGTTGCTTACAGCATCATGAAGAATAATGAATGACACTGTGTCACGCCACGACCAACATGTGGAGGTTTTGAGTTGAGCAGAGCAGAGCAGTAGCTATGCCGTGCCTTCGGAGTCTAGGCAAAGCTGTGAGGTTGTATGATCTGCCGGGCCGGGGTTATGCAGCATGGCCAGCGATTTTGCAAGCCGCTGCAGCTACACAACCGAGAGCCGCATTGCATGATTATGTATGCGAGCCTGCCACCGGCACTCCTGCTCATCCATTTCAGCCAGTAGCTTCTTCCAGCACCACCGGAGACACTTTTGTCCCAAAAGGTGCCAAGCTGTCTGGGCTTGGTGCGCATCCCTTGGCGCGATACAGGTAGGTTATCGGTAGATCATGTTGGCTGACTCGAGGGACAATCACAGTCGTAACATTAGTGTCATGCTCAGAAAATTAGACCCAGCACATAGTGCTTGGGTTTCTCTGTGCTCTGTGCTCTGTTCTCTGTACATGCTTGTCAAACTGTGAGCAGTTTGACAAGCATGTAGCAAAGCACTAGATTGCTTTCAGATGATGTGTGAGCAGCTGCACACCCCGGTGTGTCATCATTGCTGGGCTGTCTGTTGCAGATCATACTTTCCAGAGTCAGTGTGGAGTCAAATAGACAAGCTGTTCCCACGTGGATCTCAACCAGTTGCGTATGACATAGCCATAGGCACTGGCAGGGGTGCTATTGAGCTAGCAAAGAGGCAAGTTCTGTGTCATCACTCTCTTGTCTGTGCAAAACCAAAACAAGCATAGAGTTGCCTCACACTGCGCTTGAGCATGCAGGAAGTTCCGAGTCACAGCAGTTGAAAGCAATGCAGCTCTGCTTGCCAAGGCACACACACAAGCGCTGGAGTGTGGGGTGACCATCAACTCCATTAGTGCGGCCACAGTGCACAAGAAGGTGGCACAGCACGGAGGGGTGGCAGACTTAGTCACAGTCATGCACGGCATTCATCTTGTTGACTATGAGCTTGCTCTAGAAGAGTGCCACAGACTGTTGAAGCCAGAAGGGTGGCTCTGCTTAGCCTGGAATGACAGGTAGGCATGATACCGGCCTAGCTTGTCTCATGAATGCATAGCACCCTGACAGCCCTGCTGCTGCATGCTTGCACTGTCCTATGTGACCCAATTCAGTACTAGGGTGCAGCAGAGTATACTGTGCTCATCAGTAGCGTTCCTTGCACGTGATCCGTGTTCACCCGCACCTGCACGAGTATACTGTGCTCATCAGATGGGAGAGGAAACATGTGTCCTGTGTTTGGTGCAGAAACCTGAATCACCCTGTAGCACAGCAGCTGGAGAGCTTGGTGGAGCAGTATAACCCAGATTATGACAGGAAGCTGAAGCAGCGCACCAAAGAAGTGTGGGGACCCAAGCTGATGAAGAGTGAGTACCTCCAGAACCAAGCTGGTCTGACACAAGCCCAAGTCGCATTCTTGCTCAAACCAAATTGATGACCTGTCACCTGTGTGGCAACTGCTGTTTGTTGGTGAATGATGTGATCCTTGCTTTCATGCTGCAACTTGATCTGCAGGTGGGCTGTTCAGCCTGGTGGACTACTCTGTACACGCAAACCCACTTCCCATGCGCAATGCCAAGGAGACGGTTGAGCTTCTAGAGGCACTGCCATACATCCGAGTAGACATGGATGGCCATACAAGGGAGCATTTCAAGAAGCAGCTGCAGGCTCTGCTTGAGACCCACTATGAGCAGGGCAAGTTTGACTTCCCTCTGGAGACAAAACTGTTCATTCTGAAGCCGATTGACAGCAGGGACTCCGCTGACAAGCATCCCAAAAGTCATGAAGGGAAAGTGCCATTCCAGTTTTTTCCTAATCGGCCAACATAAGCCTGGCAGGACTGCCTGACGCACACTCTGTGCAGCAAGCTGCTCAGAGTTGAGCCAGCATTTGTGCAACTTTTGTATAGTAGCCTCTAAAGTTATCATAATAATCAGCGTTCTGCAGGATAGTTGCGCTAGTTTTTGTTTCATGGAGACAGTTCGTTTTGTATGTGTTCAGACTTTATTTTGCTCTTGTGAGCATACGAGTCAGTCCAAGCCCAGTCAGTCAAGTAAAGGCACGTTCACAAGACAAGGCTTACTTGTAGTTCAAGTACGGCAAGGCATGCACATGTATCACAGATGGGAATTGTCGTTGGAACAGCACTGAAGTGTGCATGGGCACGCGTAGCTGCTTGCGCAGGTCATTGCAGTGCAACAATATTCATGGTTGTCTCTCTGATTCAGTGTTTTGTACTAGATGGTTGGTACTACCTAAAAGACGAGAAAGTTATACCACAAATGCGCTTATTTTGCAGAGCCCAGTGAGGCAAGCAGTGCTGCGTGTAACAAAAGCGCGCAGTACCTAAGGCCAACATATGGGAAAAGCATATTTTGTCTGGCGTGTATGCAGTCTCAAGCTCGTTGCTGCACCACATAAAAACAAGTGATGAAGCCTGTGCTTCCATTATGACCAGCCTTTGCTCACACATTGCCTGGCATTGATTCTTGACATGGTCAAGTGTGCCTGGGGACAGCATGCATCTTCATGCCCCTAGAGGGCGAGACTGTCATCAAAACGTGTTCTGACGCCAAGACTCCAGTGGTCCCACCCATCTACACACATGCACGCCTTGGGTCAGGCTTTCAGTTGACACCACAGATAGGGTACTTTGCCTCTTGATCCTGCTAGAGACTCAGTTCAGAGTAGATGCAATGAGCTGGTCTTGCATGCAATGCTTTGACCTCTAGCACTTATAGCCCTGCTGATAACAGACATGGCACATGATGAGCTTGTAAACGCAGATGCAGAAAGTGAATGTCGGTGTCAACCTCAACAGACTCATGCATTGCCACCTTGCAGCTAAAATGCACAAATTGAGCGAGCCTCAGCAGCAGGAGGAGATTTGAGGAGAGCAGGCACATGCACAGGCACACCTCATCTGCCAGCTGGAAGGAGAAGTGGGAGTAGAGCTGTGCAAAGGTGGCGGCCATGTTCATCTTGGCCAGAGCCTGTCCCACACAGTTGCGGGGGCCGTCACTGAAGGGGAACCACCTCTTGCCTTGCCTGCTCATGTCCATGCCCAAGTCGTCCACTTGCTTTGTGTCTGCTGCTTGCGCCTTGCTGGGGGAGTACAGGGAAGGCTTCTGGCTGTATTGGGCGCCAGGCTGTGACACAAACATGACACTATCCATACTGGGCAGCCTGGTATAATACTTGGCTTCTCATCAAATTGACGCCAAAAGGCGTAGTCTCTTCTTTTCTTTCCTGACACTATCCATGCATGCATGCCCAATTGGAGCAGATGCAATGGGAAAGTTTGCAATGTAAAGTGTCAGGAGATCAACAAAGTGTGCAGCAGTGATACTGTGCAAAGCTGAAAAACGTCAGACACTTGCAAAAGCATGAGCACTTCAGAAAGCAGTGGTAATGTAATGCTGCTACAGCACCCTATGCCAGCTGTCAACAAGGTTATCACAGTGACAGGCACATGGATGCAAATGATGGGTTCAAGGGTTGTTGTAAAGCTGCGCTGCATGGGCAAGTCTTTACAGCAAGCACAGCAGCAGCCAATGTGGCAGCAGAGCTTCGTAGGTAGGCAGACAAGGGAAGGGCGTAGATCAGGAGGCACGGAAGGGCATTCAACATGAGGCTCAAAGGGCACTGACGCAAGACTAGGAAGCATCCTAGAGGCAGAGCTTCAGAGGGCATGAATGGGCAAACATGCAAAGAAGCAAAAGTGACAGCGTGTGTAGAGGGAAAGCATCGAAGGACACAAAAGGCAAGACTTCTGAGGGGGGGGGGGGTGAGGGGACTGACCTGGCTCCATCTCTCTGGCTGAAACTTGTCAGGCTCATCCCAATTGGCAGACACATTCTGCACAGCATGCATCGGAATCCACAGCAGCACTCCTTTTGGCACAAACAGCTTGCCCCCGCCAAGCCACATGTCCTTCTCCAGATTCCGGCGTGTTGTCCCAGAACCCACCACCGGAAACAGCCGCATGCTTTCCTGCATGTAACGACCTTTTCAGTGACTGCTGCTGCTGCTGCTGCTGCTGTTAGTGATGATGATCGTACATCCAGTCAAGCCATTTCAGTGTCAGCAGCACAGTGTGCATAAGCTGCTGCACCACAAGACCAGCCTGCGCAGTTGAGTTTATGCTGCCGTCTCTGTGACACAAGCCATCCATAGGACAAGTTAAGCTGTGATAAACTCCCGCCAGAGCAAAAGCCATGAAGGCAAACATCAATGCAGTGCATGAGTCAAGTCTCCCAGAAATGTAGCCTGCAGAAAGGCCTGGCAGTGTCATAACATGCAGCCAGAATCAGGCAGCCTGCAGGTCAGCCTTGGGCAGCAAACCAACCTTTATGGCCATGTCAAGGTATGTGAGCTTGGCCAAATCATCATATGTGACTTGGCGTGGGTTGGGCCTAGCAGCAGTGACTAGCAAACCGTGCTGGTCCATTTCTTGGCAGATCTTTGCCTCTACTTCAGGATGCTGAGACACTAGGTACAGCAGCCATGCGCCACTGTGACCTGTTGTCTCAAACCCCGCCAGGAAGAAGATGCCAATCTCTGATGCCATGCGATCTTCTGACAACTGGCCGCCTGCAGAGGAGGTGGTACAAGGCAGATCAAGACCAGGGTTGCTGTGGGAATACTGTTGCACTCGTGCTGCATTGTAAACGGGGGAAGTTGTTCAATGGCGCAAAGGGAGCTAGCAAGATTGTGTAGGAGGTGAAGCTTTTCTTGGCTGGTGAGGCACGTCAGTATGTGTAGCTTGCAGCTCAAACTCATTGCTCAGAGGTGGATGCCAAAACCTGACAAGCTGAACAGGAAAAACAAATTTTCAAAGGTGATGAGGACTATGTACTAAGGGTCCTGTCATTGTAGAAGCGACATTAATGATGAGCATCATGCAAGGCATTTGCAAAAATGCTTATAGACACATCAGTTGGATCAGAGAGGAGATGAAGAGGATGGGACAGTAGATGACCTGTGAGGGGATCCTTGACACTGAGCAGGTGGGCTGCAAGGGTGTGGGGTGCTGGAG